>Ga0209573_1000233_pt1 | contig 137437 bp, 130 predicted proteins | sample TNRBio252014_DNA_FD_185870 | JGI IMG/M metagenome (GOLD analysis project Ga0209573, IMG submission 185870) | Wastewater treatment Type I Accumulibacter community from EBPR Bioreactor in Madison, WI, USA - TNR Reactor_6/25/2014_ DNA (SPAdes)... | ecosystem: Engineered > Bioreactor > EBPR >...
GCGATAACCGCTCCCACTGGGCATCGCTCAACCAAAACTCGTCCGCCATCCGTCACACTCCCGCCGTTTAGGAGTGTGAATCAGAGTCGTGACGCCTTGGGAATCCCGTTTATGGGTCCGGAGCCTAAGAGGGCTTTTCGGATTGATTAAAGCGGCCGGAAACAGCCGACTGAAATACCCGGAATATTCTTTTACGCATATTCGTACTCATTAGACCACGCGAAGCGTAGTAAACAGAGCTTGTTAGAAATACCGAGCTAACCGCGCCGATGTCCGCTAGTTTCGGCGATGGGGTTGGATAATCGTAGCCAAATTTCTTTCTCAGATCGCGCACAACTAAATCGCTGACCCAGATCTCCGTATCGGTTACTTTTGAGGTTGTTGTTTTATCTTTGAAAGACGTGTTCTTGTCATAGAGGTTGAGGTCGACGTCGGGAAAAGTTGTTCCCAACATCGCGCCAATCGTGTCCAAGATGCTTTTCGGATCGCGGACAAGCTGTTCATACGTCGTCACGAGTGTGCGTTCGGGCATCGTTTCCTGGGATCGGAGCCCGGCTTTGGCGGCGAGCTGCCACGCGATCGACTGCAGATAAGGATTGTAACGACGGGGATCGTCACCGCCTCTATCGCGATCATAGACCCGCCGGCTGCGATTTTTGTAGGAAGCAAGCATCGCCCGGGGGTCGCGAAGGAGAAAAACAAAAACTGCAGTGGGAAAGGCGGCGGAGAGGCGGTCCAGATGCAGGAAATCCTGTGGTGTTTTGTACCCCCAGCCGCCACACCCGGTAACAGCGGCGATTTTCGAAAGCAAATCGTCGACGACCTGAAACCATTGGAAATCATTGTAATCGACGTCTGACAAATAATTATTTATTTCTGTGACGTGTTCTTTGGTCAACCGCAGGGTTTTCTCGGTATTTCCGTCCGCTGCGCGTATAGTTTTGTAAATAACTCGGCGCGAAATAAAATTGAAAGCATAAAGAGCTATATTTTTTGCCGCTGTTCCATCGAGTTTCCCCCACAAGTTGTTTGCATCTATGTATTGCATTACATAAAGATCATCAATGACGATATAATCATCACTTTCGTTTAGAAGTTTTACAAGAAGGCTAGAGCCCGTGCGCGGCTGTCCAAGAATAATGATAGGGGGATGTGCCACATTTTTTTTCATATCGCGCTTCCAATCAACGACAGGTCTTGCCAAACAGTGCTGTCTTTAGGTTACTGGCGAAGGTATTTTTCGCACATTAGTTTATGCATGACAGGCAGGCCACGGCAGACAGGGACAGTGAGCACCGATCACATACCGGGCGCGGCGCGCAAGCGGCAGTCGGTTCGCATGGCAACCACGACACCGCAGCTTCCGTCCGGCTCGCGGCATCACGATCTACTTCGACGCCCGCTAGAGCGATTTTCATTTGACGTACGCATCGTTATCCTTCGGTTTTGCCGCGCTCACACACGAAAACGTACGTTCCACGCGCTCGCCTCGGATGCCTCGTGTACGGCTAAAGCAAAACGCTCCAGTTATCGCCGGACGTCTCTACACAGACCTCTCTATATGGTGAACTGCGTAGGCCAGCATCGACCGATTCGCTGCGATTGACCGGAACGGGTTTTCATTGGTTGCAATCGGCGACGCTTGATCTGATCCAACAATACGAATAACTGCCGACAAGTGGCAGCAGCACCGCACTTTTAACTCGTCTTTTATAGCACGACTCGGTAGGAAGCGACACCCGTGGCGAAGAACAATAAAGGGCATCGGCATCGTGCTCGGCGAGGTGGTGAGGGAGTAAGACGCTACCTATCGAGGGTTCGTGCCGTGCGTGAGCGCGAGGGTTGCCAGCCAACGTTTCATGTATATCATGATGTGGCGGCTAAAAAGTCCTTGGATTGATATCAGTCTCAAATCATGACTGAATGGTGATGGAACGCAATGTCTAAAGTAAAAGTGTTAGTACTTATTATTGGTGTTATTATCGCTCTGTACGTATCTTACGGTGTTGGGTATGCTGTCTACAGTTACTTTGCCGGTCCTCCTTTGAAATTTTTTTCCGGTTTCGAAACCGGTAATTTTGATGAATGGACGCCGGCCATGTCCAAGCAGTTTTGTTGCGATCATTCGGCGGAAGTAGTCACGAGTCCGGTGCGAAGCGGTAAATTTGCGGCGCGTCTTGCGATTACACCTAACGATCCGAATATCCGGGGTTCAAAACGGGCGGAGTTTAGGACGCGCGCCACATTGAATGGAAAAAATTATTGGTACGCCTTTTCCACATATTTGCCGAAACCGTGGGAACCAAGTAAGCATACGGTGATTTTGGCTCAGTGGCACAATGTTCCGGACAAAATTCTTGGGGAAAGTGGTGCTATTCCGCCGCTGGCGATGAGGACGATCGACGACCAGTTGGTAATTCTATCGGTCTTCAGCGATGAGCGAGTCGTCAAATCGTGGTATGATGACAAAGTCAACTACAACACAACGGAGCTGTATTCGGAGAAAATTGAGACGGACGTTTGGACCGACTGGCTATTTCATGTTCTATGGTCCAATGGTCCCGATGGCGTTGTCCAGGTCTGGAAAAATGGCAAGAAAATTGTCGATTATGTCGGCCCCACGGCGCATCCCGATTTCATCGCACCTTACTTCAAGTTCGGTGTATACGCACCGTCGTGGGGTAAAAACGACGACCCGGTTGCTGTCGACGAGCGGGTTGCCGTTTTTGACGACGTGTTCACGCGGGAGGGGCTCGAATCGGCGCAGGATGTTCAGGCGGCTCTCGACGCCGCTCGGGACCAGCGGTAGCGTTTCCGACGTCAAGAGACCGCCTGTATCGGATCGGCCACGCGGCGTTGGGATTGCTTGCCGTCGGCCTGGCGGGTTTGGGGTCCGCTCAGGCTACTGTTATGCCAAAGCACTCTTCCGCCACGGCCTTGAAGCCGGTGCCGCGAACGACGTTGGTCAGGAAATACTGGATCGTCGTCACTTGGTCGTCGGACGTGTAAATGCCCTGCTTGTGACTGGTGTGATCATACACCGTGCCCTTGCCGCCGAAATCGATGACCTTAATAAATGACGGATCTCCCGGGTCGCGGCGCCAGACCGTAGCGCCGCCGTCGGCGCTCTTCCAGACGACGCGCCAGACGAACTGAATCCAGCCGCCCTTCGGTAGAGCACCTTTGGTGTTGTCGTAGTAGGTCGCCGCGGAGCCTCCGCCCGACGGCGGTTCGACACGGAGCTGCAGGCGCTTCGTCTCATGCACGGCCATACGGATGGGGGGGCGCGCGCCACCCGGGCCATGCATCTGCCAAAAGGTGGCACGCTCCTTCGGCCAAATAAAATTGTCCGGCAGGTAGAGGCCACACGCGTAGTAAACGGTGGTATTCGGCTCTTCTGTTTGTGAGCCGCCGGAATTCGTGACCATGCCATTGAGCTCGGCACGCTTGCCGTTGATAACCGTGGGGTCGCCCTCGCGCCACTCGACGCGGAGCACGTTGGACTTGGTGGAGTTGGGGTGGCGTGGAACGGTCACCAGCTGCACCCGGTCGGGGAACGCGCGCTGTGCCTTATTCCAGGAGTTCGGTCCTTCAAGAACCGGATGATGACCGTCAGTGTGGCCCTGCAGAGAGCCGATTGACCCATCGCCGCCACCGACGCGCGTGCTATCGGGGAGTGGTGGCTTAACAACGGGGCCGGTGACCGTTGGTGCAGCGACGCCGCATGGAGCCAGCATCGCCTTAGGCCCCCAGGCCGCCGATCCAGGACCGCACCTTGACGTTCCCGGCCGAATTCCGAGCGACTTTCAACGTGACGGGCAGTTCATATCCTGCCGGAAGGGTATAGGGCATCGATACGCTTTTTGAGACGGCGTTTGTTACGTCGATAATGCTGTCATTTGATCCGTCGGTATTCCTCACAATAATCATGACGTAATAGGCATGGCCGTTGTCGGGTACCTGTAGGTCTTTACAATCAATTGTAAATGTTCCTCCACCATTGTGTTGCAGTTCCCAGGACGCAGAGTAGTTTGGTATCTGCCAGACCTGATTCCCCCCTTTTCCAGATCCTTCCGTGAACAGGGCCAATTCCTCTTGATACATAAGCTGAGGAAAGAATGCGTAGCCATCGGCGTTGACGTTCGTGTTCGGCACGGCCGCCATGTTGCCGGCGCCGTCGTTGTACTGCAGTTCCCGGCCGGTGCCGGCGGCGCTGGAAGTCGGCGGATCGACGAACGCGACGCCGCTGCCGTCATCCGTGTTGCGCCACCATTTTCCGGCATTGAGGGTGTCCGGCACGTCTCCATGGTCGGTGACTGACGCCGTGGTGCCGTGCCCACTGCCGCCTCCGGCGCCGCCGTTAATACTCAGTCGCCTCGAGATTTCGAGGCGACTTCTGGACGCAACCAGACTGCTGGCACTTGAACCGATCTGGCTGCTGACAAATTTTATTTGTTCGTTTGAGACGGTGGTGGTGAAGGGGCCAAAAGCGAACGGCACCCCTCCGCCGTTGCGGGTCGAGGTGCTTTCTCCATATCCGCCATTGTTTTGCACGGCGGCGCCGGGGACATCCACCCACGCACCGGAGGCATTCGTTTGCATTTTTACGACGTGCAAACTGCTCTGTCCGCCGCCGTCATTGATGGAGAGATACCCTTCGGCGAACACGACCGTTCCTATTTCCGGAATGGTGATCTCGCCCGCCGTGTTGGTGGTGAAATTGACCGCGCCGGTCTCGATCCAGGTACGGTTATCGAAAGCGACAGTCGTTGTGGTGTTCTGTGCGATGGCATGGTTGGCGGAAACGGCAAATACCGCTTCGGGACGGACCAGATAGGTCATGCCCGCCGGGTTGACCGTCGCGTCGACGTACGCCTTGACGCTCTGCTGCGTCGGGATTTTTGTCGCGCTGTTAGAGGCCATATCGTCTTCATCGAGGACAAAGCCCATGCCGACGGTGGTTGTGTCCGAGGCCATGACAGCACCGGCCGCCTTGACGTTTTGCGCGTCGGTGACGTTCGCGGCCGTCTCGATGCCTACCAGCTTGGTTTTGTCGTCGGCGGACATAAGGCCGTCGCCGTCGGTGGTGGCGAGGGGGTGGCCGCTCCGACTGAGCGCGTGCGAGTCGAGATTTCCCTGAACGGCATCGACGGCGTCGGTGACGGCGGTCAGTTCGTCCGATAAATCGGACTGGTCTCCGATGTTGCCCCCGATTCCGCCCCAGGACACGGCGCCGGTGCCGCCACTCTGCCAGGCGGTGGAACCGAACTCCGCCGAAATGGCTGAGACGATTTCCGATCCCGACATGTCCGCGGTGGCGTGCGGCTCGATGGACGTGAGTTTAGTGCGCTCAGCCGGAGTGAAGAAAATGCGCTGCGACGTCTCGGTAATCTGCCCAGTGTGATAGTCACCCGCCGCGGCATTGATGGTCCCGGCACGGCCGAAGACACTTTGAACGGGGGCCGGCGGCGTTGCCGCAATCGGGTCACTGGTGACGACGTTTCCCTGATCGTCAAACCCCAAAAGCTGGTTGGAGCGCGCTTCCTTCTTGGGGAGCGTCAACGAGGCGTCCGCGTCCGTTGCGCAAAGGGTGATGGAACGGTCGGCTTTGACGGCGACCTGCTGCACGGTGGCCGTGAGATAATCCAACTCGTCATTGAGAACCTTGGCCCGCAATGACGCCGACTCCTGGAAGTCCGAGAGCCGCTCGATGGGCAAATTTCGGATGAGTGTAACGGTTTGGTCGGCGATCGGCGGTGTATCAAACACGACTTCACCGCCGGTGTCGTTACCGACTCCCGTAACAGTGTAACCGGACTCCTGGCGAGAATCTCCGATATAAACGTCAATATCGATCTCACGAAATATAATAAAATTGTAAATGAAGCTAGCATCTTCGCCGTTAGATATGTATTGTATGCGCGCTAATGTTCTGTAGACATGCGGATGTTCAAGCATAAATATCTCCTGCTTGATGCAGAAACTTTACCTCTGTATACAGTCAACACTTCGCTGCTAGCGCTCGGCCAATTCGGTTGGGCATGGGGCTACCGGGAACATTCGGCAACGAACGTTTGCGTGGTTGACGGCTGAGGAGGAGGCTGTGGTTCCAAGATCGTAAATAGGAGTTTAAACCTAAAGAAGGAACATTGTCAATGTTAAGCTCAAGCGATCCCCAAATCGGCCATGGGCAACAAAGACTGGGGGTAAATGCGGATGACGCCGCGCCATGCATGAAACAGCGCGCATGTGACGTCCGGCGGCCGTTGACGTCCCTGGTCGTGGTGTAGCAGGGCGCAGTTAGCGGGGTGCGGAGCGAGCCTGGCGGGCCGATCGCACCGTTGTTCGCGTGGGATGCCGGACAGCAATCGGCCGCGAGTGTCCACCGCTTCTACTCGATGTCGCCGTTTTGAGGCCCAGGACTCATAACCAGAAGATGACGGTCTCGGCGATGCAGAAGGCTCATAATGGTATGGGCGCACCAGTCGTATCGCATGGCGATGCAACGCCAGTCCTCGAGCCTGCCGAACATCCGCTCAATGCCGCGTCTGTGAGTGCGGCGCGGAAGCCGTCGTGGTCATAGCCGTGATCAGCGATCAGGTACATTTCCGAAATTTCAGAATCGACAGTTGTGCAGATAAGGTGGTCGCGCTGGCAGTTACGTTGGATGGAACGACGCGATCGGGGAAGCCCAGCTTTGGTGAAGCGGGCCGATACCGATTCTACGCTCATTGTAAAATGCGAGGTTTCCGAGGGCGGCGTCCGGCGCGGCTTATCGTGGGGAGGCGCGTATTGTCGCCTTGGGTGTCGTCCATAGATACCCGAAGTGGACTGGCCCCCATTTTGACCGGACACGTGGCACAGCCATGGAGAGCTAGGACCGGTTGACAAAGTTAGGGATCCAAAGTTTGGCGGCCGCGAGGTTTAGCCGCTCCTATTCATCGGGCCGGACTGGATCTGCGTGCGTGAGCGGTGTGCGTGGCGGGTCCTCTGACGGCGTTCGTCGGCGGTTTAGGCATGGCGGTGTCGGTTGGCGGTTGGTGGTCCGGGCTCGCTCGGGGCACTTCGGCCCGGGCTTCATGGTGCGGCGGGGATGAGAGCGTTGGCGAGCTGACGGAAGAGCATGGCTTGCGGCCAGGCGGTGGTGAAGGCGATCCTGACGCGCGACGCGGTTTCGTGGATGCGGGCGCCGATCTTCACGAGATGGGTGCGGATCGTGGTGAACTCGGCGTTGGCCAGGATGCTGGACTTGGGAATGGCGTCGCGAAGTGCGAGCATCAGCCAGTAGGCGACGGTGTGCAGCACGAGCCGCATCTGATTGGCGAGCGGGGATCGGCATGACGTGCGATCGGAAGCAAGCGGGGTCTTGTGCAGCTTGATCAGGTTCTCGGCCTGACCACGTGCACAGTAGAGCTCGGCGTAGATGGTCTTGGCGTCGAGCACGGCGATGTTGGTGACGACGTAGCGGGAATCGAGCCCCTTTCGCGTGGCCTCGATACGGGCGCAGACACGACGCTCCCGACCGTTCCAGGACTTCGCCGCATAGCGGGTCTCGCCATAGCCGCGCAGGACGTCCTTGTTCTCCACGGCTCGGGTGGTGCGGATCTCGTCAGCGTCATCCTCGACGGCCTTGCGCAAGACCTCGTTGCCGGCCAGACCGAAGACTTAGCGGATCCCATGAGCCTTGCAGAAGGCCATGACTTCGGGTCGGCCGTAGTGGCTGTCGCCGCGGATCGTGATCTCGGTTGCCGGCCAGTGCCGGCGCAAGCGACGGATCAGCCGCCAAAGATGACTGGCCACCTCGCGACCCGAGGGCGTCATGCCATACCGCAGAAGGACGGCCACCGGCCGGCTCTTGGCGGTGTCGTAGACATGGATCGGCAGAAAGCAACGTTCGTCATGATGAGCGTTGAAGAACGAAAGCTGCTGGTGGCCGTGCACGACATCGAGCATATCGTCGATATCGAGTGTCACCGACGCTGGTGGAGAGGGATAGCTGGCGCAATAGACGTCGATCAAGACGCCCATCAATCGGATGATCTCGCGCAGGCTTGGCGTATTCTCCCATCTCGACATCGTCGGCTGCGAACACAGGCCGGTCGCCGCTTCCGGCAATCGACCGATCGCCAACTTGAAGACCGGGTCATGACGCAGATGATCGAGATCATCGCCATCCTCGTAGCCCGCAGCGATCGCCAGGATGCGCGCCAGAAGAATGTCGGCAAGCCGATGCGTCACACGGCTCGGATCGCGTGGATCATCAATCGTCGCTGCCAGCTTGCCGGCAATCCCAAGACGTCAAGCCGCCTGCGCAAGCAACATCACACCGCCGTCGGACGAGATCCGGCCACCATCGAAGGCAGCGGTCACCTTCTTGCTGCTGACAGCTGGAAAGGAGAACGGCAGAAGGCTATCGTCGGTCATGGCGGGCGTAGCATCCGGAAGACTGGTCGAAGGCATGGTTGGGTCGCCAATTTCCTACGATACCAGAGCTTCCTGGGCTATTCCGGTCGATCTCCCTGCCGACAACCTAATCCAGGAGCGCAGTATCAGGCCGAAACGATTTGGCGGCGGCGAAGCCAGGCAAGCTCCGCGATGCCTCTGAGCATGAGCGGAAGGGCAGGGGGGATGGGGACACGGTGAGGGTGATGTCGTTGATATCGCCCCCCTCATCAGTCAGTCCGAAAACATAGCTGCCGCGCGTAAGGCCAAGCCCCGCTTATGGTCACGTTCGCGAAGGTTGTTGTACTCGCAAGCGACGTGCCGGTCACATAGCTCGGGGCGACCAGAAGAGAGCCGGCACTCGTCACGCCCAGATATTCTCCTGTGGCACTGATCGCGATAGTGGTCCCACCGCTGCCGAATGTGGGGATCGGGTTGACCATCAAGTAGCGGTTCGCGGTGACCGGCGGCGCCATTCCAACGGGAGGCTGCCGTGGGTCATTATCGAGAGTGGCGCAAATGATCGTTGTCAGAAATTTGGTTCGTTCATCAATTTCCTTCCTTATGACAGCGACTTAGGCTCTTGCCGGTGCTCCGCAATCAGCGCCGTCATGAATAAGGTGGGCTAGCTGTACCCCCGACGAGGTCAGCGAATGCGAAACGAGCTGGTAATTCAGTGGCTTACGGTAGCCATTGATGGTCTCCCTCCTCCGCTACCATTTCCCGCAAATACTGAAGTATCGGCGATGCGTGCTCTCACACGTCGGCACATTATGCCTTGATCATGCCGTTGCCGGTGGCGCCAAAGACTGGCGACGTCGGTATGCGGTGACGGCGCAGCAAAGGAAACGCGGCAGGCTTGCGTTTGCGGGAGGTGGCGTGTTGACTTAAGGGCAGGGTCGGCGAGGGGCAGGGTGTGTGGTTGAGCGCGTGGCTGGTGGAACGGCAGCATCGGAAACGGATCACGCGGCGAGCGCGGATGTTAGCGATTTCCGGCGGGTCGATGGGGCGGTTCTGTTGGACAAGCTGCGGCGGTCGACCTTTCTGGGGCAACTGCCGAGCGCCGACGTAAACGTCCTCGCCGCGTCCGCGAGCATCAAACGCTACGCCAGCAGCGCCGTGCTGTTCCGCCAGGGCGATGCCGCGGCGGTGTTTTATGTGATTAGCGCCGGTTATGTCGCGCTGTCGGTGGGTGATCCGGCTGAGTTGGACGACGTCGCGCATATCGCCGGGCCGGGTGATACAATCGGCGAGGCGTGCGTGTGCGGCGATGCGGTGCATCCGATGAGCGCACGTCTGTTCGGCGCCGGTGAACTGATCGCCATACAGGGAGCGGCGCTGCGCGACCTGCTGAGCCAGCGGTTCGAGACGGTCCTGGCCATGCTGGGCGAGATGTCGTTCCGCCTGCGTCGCCAGGTGCGGCAGATCGGGGATATGAAGATGAAAACCGCGGCCGAGCGGCTCGGCGGCTATCTGGCCGGACTGACCGATGCCGCGGACGGAGAGGCCGTGGTGACCTTGCCTTACGAGAAGAGGCTGTTGGCAAGCCACCTCGGCATGCAGCCGGAAACCCTCTCGCGAGCTCTCATGAAGCTGCAGGCGCTGGGTGTCCGTCACCACGACTCCATGAGCCGCTTCGTCATTCGAGACATTCAGTCGCTTCGACGTTTCGCCGATCAGCCCGCGAGCGAGGAGTTATGACGGCGCGCCCAGGCCCGAGCGACATCGATGTGCTGTCCAGACTGCCGCTGCTCACGGATCTGCGCCGCCAGGAACTTGAGATCCTGACCGCCGATGGGACGGTCAAAACGTACGACGAGGATAGCCTTCTGTTCGGCGCCGGCGATCCCGCCGATCGCTTTTTCGCGGTGATCGAGGGCTGCGTGCGCCTGTTCGCGCTCAGCAAGGACGGCCACGAAACGATCATCGAGGTTATCGGCGCAGGCGCTTCCTTTGCGGAAGCCGCCATCTTCGCCACCGCAAGCTATCCGGTAAACGCCGAGGTCATGGCCGGCTCCCGGGTGGTCAGCCTGCGTGCGGCGACACTGGTCTCCTTGCTCCGCAACGATGGCCAACTGGCGCTCAGGATGCTCGCTACGCTCCACCACTGGCAGCTGCGCCTGATGGCCGAGTTGCAGCAACTGAAGGGCCGGACGCCGGCGCAACGCCTTGCGTGGTACCTGCTAGACCTTGTCGACCAAGCGGACGGGAAGACGGTGGTGGCGCTTCCCTATCGCAAGGGCTTCATCGCGGCGCGCATTGGCATTACGCCCGAAAGCCTATCGCGCGCCCTCGGCCGACTTGGTCAACTGGGCGTCGAGAGCGACGGCAATACGTTCAGCGTTGCGGACGTCGATGCGCTGCGGCGGTTTTGCAAGGGTTGAGACCGATCGCGCGGTCACGCGGGAGGTGTCTTGACGGACGACCGGCAATCGGCGGCGGAGAGCGCGTTCGCCAGCGGTTTCGACGCCGCCACGTGGAAACAGTTTCGCGAAGGGCTCATGGACCTCGTATACAGTGTTAGTTTCATATTCGGAAGGAAGAGATGGGCGTCAACCGGCGGCCGCGCTTGGCGACGAATCGGGAGCTTGTGGAGCGGTATACTAGCGGCGGCTGACCTTGGCCAAGCTTGATCAGGGTCAAGGCCGGCCCGCCGTGGCGAAACCATTTTGAACCAGTAACAGCAACGAAAAAACAAAGGGAGGCGGCATGGACTATCAGAGGTTCTTCGCCGATCAGATCGGCACACTAAAGGCGGAAGGGCGTTATCGCACCTTTGCCGATCTGGAACGGCGCGCCGGGAAGTTTCCGGAAGCGACATTGCACACCGCCGATGGGACCGCGCCGGTGACCATCTGGTGTTCCAACGATTACCTCGGTATGGGCCAGCACCCGGACGTTCTCGCCGCCATGCACGACGCCGTCGATCGCTGCGGCGCCGGCGCCGGCGGCACCCGCAACATCTCCGGCACCAACCATTATCACGTTCTGCTCGAGCGGGAACTGGCCGACCTCCACCGGACCGAGGCGGCGCTTTTGTTTCAGTCCGGCTGGATCGCCAACATGACGGCGCTCAGCACGCTGTGCCGGATGCTGCCGAACTGCGCCGTTCTGTCCGACGAGGAGAACCACAATTCGATGATTGAGGGGATCGTCCATTCCAAGGCGGAGAAGCTGATTTTCCGCCACAATGACTTGGATGACCTGGAGCGGCAACTCAAGACACTGGCACCGGACCGCGCCAAGCTGATCGCGTTCGAGTCCGTCTATTCGATGGATGGCGACATCGCACCCATCGGCGAACTCTGCGACCTCGCCGAACAGTACGGCGCGATGACCTTTCTCGACGAGGTGCACGCTGTCGGCATGTATGGAGAGCGGGGCGGCGGCGTCGCCGAGCGGGATGGCCATATGCATCGCCTCACCGTCATTCAGGGGACGCTTGCCAAGGCGTTCGGGGTGGTCGGCGGCTATATCGCCGGAAGCGCCGCGATATGCGATTTTGTCCGTTCGTACGGGGCGGGTTTCATCTTTTCGTCCGCGATGCCGCCGGCGGTCGCCGCGGCAGCCCTCGTCAGCGTTGGCCATCTCAAGAACAACAACGCGCTGCGCATTCGGCATCAGGAACGAGCGGCGACCCTGAAACGGCGGCTGACGGAAATCGGCCTGCCGGTGATGCCGTCCTCGGTCAGCCACATCGTGCCATTGCTGGTCGGCGATCCGCGCTTGTGCAAGCAGGCCAGTGATGAGTTGCTGTTTAACTACGGCATCTATGTCCAGCCGATCAACTTTCCGACGGTCGCGCGCGGCAGCGAGCGGCTGCGGCTGACGCCGACACCGCTGCATGACGATGCTCTTATGGATCGGCTTGTCGTGGCGCTGCGCTCGGTGTGGAGCCGGCTAGGACTGCAGCTCGCGGCGTAAAACGGCCGCCGCCGCAACGAGGGGCGGGAGTTGGCGCAGCCATGGCGTGAACTCCACACCGCCTATCCGCTGACTCCGGCTCCGGAGATCAGCCGGGAAATCATGGGGCTGCTCAACGACTGGCGGGTCGAACTTATTCTTAAGGTCGACAAGCGGTACGGGGATTTTCTGGTCGCCCGGCTGCATTGACGTTGCCCGCGAATGCTCTCTCCCGCAGTGAAGTGGCGACGGTCGAACCCCTTGATCAAGGTCAAAGCAGGTGCTTCAGGCCCCTGCCACTGTTCCGGTTAAGCCATCGCCGCCTCGCGACTGAGATGACGCAAGGATCGGTCGATATTTGGCCAGGCCCGCGATGTTGGAGGGATGCGACCGGTGTTCGGAAGTTGGTCTTAAGCATTATCCGGACGGTGAACGTTCGACACGGCAATCGGCAGCAAGGGCGCGCACGATGGGAGAGGGAATGAGCCATGTGGGAAGCACTGACGAAATCCAAGGCCCGAAACATCTTCTACGGCGGTTCGCTGTTTTTCTTCCTCGTGTTCGCCGGTTTGACGGCGCACAGCCACCTCTACATGCTGAACACCTCGACGGATGGCGAAGGCCTGACCGAAAGCGTCGCCAACGGGAAACGCGTGTGGGAAAAGCACTCATGCATCAATTGCCACACGATCCTTGGCGAGGGCGCTTATTTCGCGCCGGAATTGGGCAATGTGTGGGTTCGCTATGGCGGATTTGACGATCCGGAGGGTGCGCGGGAAACGTTGAAGGCCTGGATATTGTCACAGCCGACGGACATCGAGGGGCGCCGACAGATGCCGAAGTTCGAGTTCACGGACAAAGAGCTCGACGACCTGATCAATTTTTTCGAATGGACCAGTCGCATCAACACGCAAGGCTGGCCCCCAAACGAAGCCGGCTAAGACGCGAGCGAAGAGGGACGTGCCATGAAGTATGAATCGCAAAAGATCGCACTGGTCTATTTTATCGGGGCACTGATCCTGTTTGGTGCCCAGGTCACCTTCGGAACGCTCGCCGGCTACATCTACGTCGATCCGAACTTTCTGTCAGAAACGCTGCCGTTCAACATCATACGGATGATTCATACGAACACGTTGATCGTCTGGCTGTTGCTGGGCTTTTTCGGCGCGGCCTATTTCATCATTCCCGAGGAGTCGGAGCGGGAGATTTTCAGCCCGGCGATCGCCTACGTGCAGTTTGCCGTTTTCGTCGGCGCCGCCGTTGCCGCCGTCATCGGGTATCTGTTCGGTGTTCACCAGGGCCGCGAATTTCTTGAGCAGCCGACCTGGGTCAAGCTGGCGATCGTCGTCGCCGCGCTGATGTTCCTCTTCAACGTGTCGATGACCGTGCTCAAGGGGCGCAAGACGGCGATCACCAACATCCTTTTGCTGGGCCTGTGGTGCACCGCGCTGTTTTTCCTGTTTGCCCTGTACAATCCGGAAAACCTGGCCGTCGACAAACTGTACTGGTGGTATGTGGTCCATATCTGGGTCGAGGGCGTCTGGGAACTGGTCATGGCCTCGGTTCTGGCATTCCTGATGCTCAAGCTCACCGGCGTTGACCGCGAAGTGGTCGAAAAGTGGCTCTATGTGATCGTTGCGTTGGCGTTGTTTTCGGGGCTACTCGGGACTGGGCATCATTATTACTGGATTGGTACGCCCGGTTATTGGCAGCCGCTCGGCAGCATTTTCTCGACGCTTGAGATTTTGCCGTTTTTTGCCATGGTGTTGTTCGTGTTTTCCATGGTGTGGAAGGGCGGCCGCGATCACCCGAACAAGGCGGTGCTGCTGTGGAGCCTCGGATGCGCCGTCCTTGCCTTTTTCGGCGGCGGCGTTTGGGGCTTCATGCACACGCTGTCGTTCGTCAACTACTACACGCACGGTACCCAGGTGACAGCGGCCCATGGCCATCTCGCCTTCTTCGGTGCCTACGTGTGTCTCAACCTCGCCATTATCACCTACGCGATGCCGTATCTGTTGCGCCGCGAGCCCTATAACCAGGTTCTCAACATGGCCAGCTTCTGGCTGATGTCGAGCGGCATGGCGTTCATGACCTTCACGCTGACCTTCGCCGGGGTCATTCAAACCCATCTGCAGCGCGTGCAGGGACAGAGCTTCATGGACGTGCAGGATGAAATCGGCCTGTTCTTCCTGATGCGGCTTGGAGCGGGAATCGTGGTTGTTACCGGCGCGGCCATGTTCCTCTACGCGGTGTTCGTTCCGCGCCGTGAAGTGATCGCGCCGCAGTCAACGGAACGCCCGGTGGCGACGGGCATCGCGGAGTGACGACGTCGACGGTCGATCGCACCGCCGCACGACGTGACCAGGGCGACGTACCCTATTACGCGCCCGTCGGTGAGGAGTGCGCCGTTTTCGAGGCGGCGCACCGCCTTCACCTGCCGCTGCTGCTGAAGGGTCCGACCGGTTGCGGCAAGACGCGGTTCGTCATGCACATGGCGGCGCGCTTGCGCCTGCCGCTTTATACCGTCGCGTGTCACGACGATCTGACGGCGGCCGATCTGACGGGCCGCTATCTGCTCAAGGGCGGCGAAACGATCTGGGTGGACGGGCCGCTGACCCGGGCCGTGCGTCAGGGCGGCGTTTGCTACCTCGATGAGGTGGTGGAGGCGCGCAAGGACGTCACGGTGGTTCTGCATCCGCTCACCGATGACCGACGCATGCTGCCGCTGGAGCGCACGGGCGAGCTTCTGGAGGCGCCCCCGTCGTTCATGCTGGTCGTGTCCTACAACCCCGGCTACCAGAACATTTTGAAGTCGCTGAAGCCGAGCACGCGGCAACGCTTCATCGCGCTTGACTTCGATTTCCCGCCGGCGGAGCGGGAGGTGGAGATCGTTGCCGTCGAAAGCGGCCTCAAACCCGATCGCGTGAAGCCGCTGGTACTGCTCGCCAACCGGCTGCGGGCGCTGAAAGGCCAGGATCTGGAGGAGGGGGTGTCGACCAGGCTGCTCGTCTACTGCGCCAGTCTGATCGCCGGCGGAATGACCCAGGACCTCGCCGTCGAGACGGCCATCGTCGAGCCATTGAGCGACAATGCCGATGTGAAGCATGGGCTGCACGAACTCGTCCGGGCGATCTTGGGCTGATGTGCGATGGGTTTATGGAAAAAGCTTTTAGAGCCGGAGGAAACCGTCGGGACGGCATGGCACGCCTTGGTTGGCGACACGACGACGTGCCCGCGTTTTCCTGAGGCGGCGGTCCGGCTTGAGAGGCTGGCCGACACGCTGGGCGTGGTTTTTCGTGGGCTTGGCGGCGATCCGGGGATAGGCCTCCGCCCGGCGCCGACGATGCTATCGACGCATCGCCGCCGGCTGAGACAGCACCTCGGCAGCGAGGCGGAGGCGGTGGTTCGCGCCCGCATCGACGGCGACTCGCTGTTCCTGCCGCCGGTGATCGACGTGTTCCATAATGCGCGCGCCAACGAACGGCTTTACGTGTGGCTCTGCGCCTGGGCGGCGGCTGCGGAACCGCCCCCGGCCGCTCCAGCCGGCGATCCGCTGTTGGCGGACCTGCGTTTCCTGCAAAGCGCTGCGCGGGCGTCCGAACGCACGACAACCCTGCACCCCGGCCTCGCGGCGACCTATCGGGGCTTGTGTACCGAGACCCTGAAGATGCGGCCCACCCGCGCGTTGCCGGACATGGAAGCAACCGTCGAGGCCTGCATCGTTCGGTTGCTCGGCGGTGATAAGACCGTGACCGGCGCGGCTGCCGTCATGCTGGCGGCGATCCGCGGTCGCGGCCAAATCTCGGAGGGATGGCGGGCGCCGAAAGGCTATCGGCGGCATCTGCCGGTGCCGCTGTGGGGCGAGATGCTGCCCCGGCCCGCCCGGATGAAACGTCCGGACGAGGACCCGGCGACGGAGGACTTGGCGGCATCGGCGGCTGAGGCAACAGCGACCCGCAAGGCGCGCCGCGAGGAGGCGCCCGACGTGGACCGGAACGATCCGCTGTTGCTCCATCGGTTTGAGAAGATCCTCTCCTGGGCGGAGTTCCTGCGCATCAACCGTGGCGTCGACGACGAAGACGAGGAGCAAGCCAAGCGCGCCACCGACGACCATGACGAGGTCACTCTGGTCAAGACCAAGCGCCGGGCGGCGACAAAGCTGAAGTTCGACCTCGATCTTGCGCCGTCGGACGTCGATCGGGAGCGGCTGTCTGACGCCTTTTTGTATCCAGAATGGGACTACCGGATAAAACGCTATCATCCGGACCACTGCCGCGTTCTGGCGGGCGTCGCCGACGAGACCGGGAACAACGATGTCTGGAACCCCGACGCCGCAACGAGGCGTCGCGTCGAAGCCGTACGCCGGCAATTTGAGGCACTGCGACCGCGCCGCGAGATCGCGCGGCGCCAGATCGATGGCTCGGAGCTCGACATGGACGCCGTGATCCGCGCCCGGTGCGATTGGGTTGCCTGCGGCCACTCAACTGACCGTGTTTACCAGCAGACGCGCAACGAGGCCCGCGACCTGGCGGTCTCGGCGCTGATCGACGTGTCCCGATCCACCGAGTCTTATGTCGAGAACCGCCAAGTGCTGGATGTCGCCAAGGAGGCGCTGACCGCGCTCAGTCTTGGCCTGTCGGCCTGCGGCGACGACCATGCGCTGTTCAGCTTCTCATCGTGCAATCGCCAGCGCGTGTGGGTTCAGACGGTCAAGGCGTTCGACGAGGCGGTGGGGCCGCGCGTGCTGGCGCGCGTCGCGCATTTAAAGCCCGGCTACTACACCCGCCTCGGCGCCGCCATCCGGCATGTCGCGGCACGGCTCCAGGATCGGACCAATCAACGCCGGCTGCTGCTGGTGATCACCGACGGCAAGCCCAACGACCTCGACCACTACGAGGGGCGCTACGGGATCGAAGACACCGCGCGCGCCATCCGCGAGGCGCGCCGGCTCGGCCAAGCGGTCTTCGGCATCACCATCGATCGCAAGGCACAGGCCTATTTCCCGCGTATGTTCGGGCAGAACGCCTTTGCCATCGTGGGCCATGTCGGCCAGTTAACGGGCGCGCTGCCGCTCATCTACCGGCACATCGTGTCCTGACGTACCATCAGCGCGCCGGTAACGACGCCGATTCGGCGCTTGTCTCCCTGAGATACGCAATGAGGTTTCCGATCTGCCCGTTTCGCAGGACGGAAGGCTGATCGCCGTGTCCAATTACAAACCGGACTGGTGCCGGTGGATAAATTGATCTTGTTGTAAACATTGTACTTTCCCGAAGGCTTGGACATCGGAACGCGTATATTGCCCGCGCGGCTGCCGACGGTCGCCCAGGTCGGCGAGCCAACTCACGCCCGCGTCGTACAGTGCATAGACGAACGACTGATCGGAAACGTCGACAAGGCGACAGCCTTCAACGCACCGTCCGGGGTCTCGGCCGGAATGTTAGCAACCAGCTCGAGCGTGCGGGCGTTGAAAAACCTCACCCCGCGATCGCGCACAGCTCGACAAAGTTCCCAGCCTCCCATGATGCAACCGAACTTCAGGCATCCCGGCTGAGAGTAACGGTGGCGCTAACGGGATGTGCGTCGCGGCCGGTTGGACGGCTAAGAGCAAGCCGGCCAACGGCGCGGCGGGCCGCTATTCGTAGCGGGTTGGCGGGCCTAGGTCCGAGAATTTGAACAGGGTGTAGGCGCGATGCCCGTTGAAATCGAGCATATGCAGCACGTCGGGTTCATGGATATCGCCCGCCGACGCCGCGAAGTGACCGCCATAACGCTCCTTCGCCAAGTCTACAGGAATTTCATAGGCGATAAATTTCTCGATCCCCTTCGTCGCCAGTTCCTTGATCAGCTCCGGCTCCGTCGGTAATTCGCACGACGTCACGATGACCACAGGCCCACCGCTGGTAAGCAGCATAAATACTTTCATATGTCTTCAAGTCCTTCCCCGCTCGGGTTGCAAAACGCCCTTGCCGACGAGGCTTATAGCCTACGTCCTACGCACACGCCACACTGAGATTACTGCAATTGCGAAATCAACCGCATCGCTGAACCGTTATGTGGTTGCCGCCGCCTGATGTCACCGACGATGTGGCTGATGTGACGCCGCTAGAACTGATAACGGCGGAGCACCGTCAATGACGAGATGGCGCCTAAGAATTTTTTGTTGTCGTGGTCAACGACAGGCAGGCGCAGCCTCCCTCCCGCGAGAAGTTTAACCGCCTCGACCAACGGCGTGTCCAAATACACGACCGGCGTTTCGCGAACCGCGAACTCCGAGACCTTGCGGCCCAGGTGCGGGGTGATGCGGTCGTCGACGTCGATGACGGTCTCGCCTTCGGCATCCTCCACGGACTGCGGCGTATCCGAGTCCCCGGGGAGCAGCATCTTCGCAAGCAAAAAAGTCGTTATCTCGCCGACGTAATTGCCGTCGGCGTCGACGACCAGAAGCTGCTGCCGATGATGTTTGACCATGACGGCGACGGCGGCACCGAGGGTATCGGTGTCAAGCACCGTCGCCGCGGATCGCACCATGTAATGTTTCACGAACATATCCCTTAGCCTCCTTTGTAAGTGTTGTCGGGCCCGATCCTAACGGTGTCCGCCGGGCCGTGCACGTGTCTGTCGGCATGAAGTCGCGCCTGGCCGTCGATTTTCAGTGTCACATTTGGATGGCCGGTGCCCGAGTGAGGTCGTGTCAGCCATCTTACCGTGCGGCCAAACCATTGGCCCAGGAGCGAGATACGGCAAACCGCACCATTTCGCACTTTGGATTATGGCGCAATGCTTGCATTTGTAATGGCTGCCCTGCACGCGACGCTGCTGGACGCCGTGATAACGGACGGATAGAAGGAAGACGAGCAAAGCCGTGAAAAAGGCGTGCCGAGGCAAGCGTCCGTGGATAAACCCGTACCGCACGATCAGTGCGGTATCGTTTTGAGCAGCCATGGGTGTCCAAAAGCTGCCGTCATCCGAGGCAGCGGCGGCGCGCCGATCGGCGAGGAGAAGAAATGATGACGACAGGGATCAATGTCGGCGTTGTGGCGCAGATCGCCGCCGGCATCGGCTTACTTACCGCACTCATTTTGTATGTGGTTATCGTGCGACAGCCGACTGGGACGGAACGCATGCAGCAGATCGCGTCCCAGATTCATCTGGGCGCGATGACGTATCTCCGCGGTCAGTATTTGAAGATAGCCGTGTTCGTCGCGGCGGTCGGTATCCTCCTCGGGTTCCAGTACGACCTGCGGATGACCGGCTCGTTCGTTCTGGGCGCGATTGCCTCGTCGCTGGCCGGCTTCATCGGCATGAAGGCGGCAACCAAAGCCAACGTGCGGACGACGGCGGCGGCGCTCTATAAGGGGGAGCGTGCGGCGCTGATCACGTCCTTTAATGGAGGCGCGGTTATGGGCCTCGGCGTGGCGGCGTTCGGCCTATTGGGTGTCGGCACTTTGTTCGTCTTTTTCGGACGGGCGGATGCCGTTGAGGTTTTCTGGGGATTTTCAATGGGCGCATCGTCGATCGCGCTGTTCGCGCGTGTCGGCGGCGGCATTTTCACCAAGGCAGCCGACGTTGGCTCGGACCTGGTCGGCAAGGTGGAGGCCGGCATTCCGGAAGACGACCCACGCAATCCCGGTGTGATCGCCGATAACGTCGGCGACAACGTCGGTGACGTTGCCGGAATGGGCGCGGATATCTTTGAATCGTACGTCGGCGGCATCATCGCGACGATCACCATCGCCGCGACGATGACGGCGGCGGAAGTGCTGACGATGTTCGGCGGAGAACTGCCGGCCCGGTTGCTGTCGATGGCCCCGCTGGCCGATGTCACGGTCGGCGGCGACGAGATTGCCGCCGCGAAAATGATGCTGATGGCGCTGCCTCTGGGTCTGGCCATTATCGGGTTAGCGGCGTCGATGATCGGCATTTCGGCGCTGTCTATGTTTCATCGCTTTGGGCCGGAAAAGGCCATCGCCTTTTCCGAATGGCTGGCGGCCGGTCTGTTCATCGTTTTCACCATTGCGCTGATCGCCACGTTCGGGCTCGGCTACGGCGTGTTCTTTGCTGTTCTCATCGGTAACGTTGCCGGCGTGCTCATCGGCAGAACGACCTGGTATTACACGTCCGCCAGTCCGGTTCTGCGCATCGCCAAGGCGTCGAAGACAGGTTCGGCGACCAATATCATCACTGGTTTTGCGGTCGGTCTGGAATCATGCGCGGGGCCGCTGTTGATCATCGCCGTGGCCATTCTCGTAGCCTTCGGGGTCAGTGACCTCTACGGCATCGCCATCGCCGCAGTGGGCATGCTGGCCACCGCCGGCATGACCATGACCATCGATGCTTGCGGACCCGTTTCCGACAACGCCGGCGGTATCGCCGAAATGGCGGATCTGCCGGAAAGCGTGCGTGAAATTACCGATCGGCTGGATACCATCGGCAACACGACGGCGGCGACCGGCAAAGGGTTCGCGATCGGGTCCGCGGCCCTGACCGCCTTGGCCCTGTTTGTCGCCTTCAAACAGGCGGTTGACCTGGAGGCCGGGATGCCGGTGGCGATGGAGCTCACCGATCCGCGCGTGGTGATCGGCGCCTTGATCGGTGCGATGGTCATCCTTCTTGCGGCCTCGATGACCATGAGTTCGGTCGGAAAGGCAGCGATCGAAATGGTCGACGAGATAAGGCGGCAGTTCCGTGAAATTCCCGGCTTGCTGCAGGGTATCGCCCAACCCGATACGGCGCGGTGCGTCGAGATTTCGACCAACGCGGCGCTGCGCGAGATGGTGGCGCCGGGCATTCTCGCGGTGGTCGCACCCGTCATTGTCGGCGTATTCATAGGGCCCTCGGCGCTTGGCGGCATGCTTCTCGGTGCGCTCGTTGTCGGCGTCGTGATGGCTCTGCTGATGTCGAACAGCGGCGGCGCCTGGGATAACGCCAAGAAGCTGATCGAGCGGGGCGAACTTCACGGCGAGCGCAAGGGCGGCGATGCCCATGCTGCCGCGGTCACCGGCGATACGGTCGGCGATCCGTTCAAGGACACGACCGGACCGGCGATGAACATTTTGGTCAAGCTGCTGTCCGTCGTGTCGTTGGTGATCGTGCCGATGGTCGTCTGACGTGTATGGACGGCGCCGAGTGATCGGCGTCGTCCAACACCTCGCAACGAGGCGCGTCTGCCCGCCGGCACCGACGCCGGCCGCCGAGGGGCGTCAGCCAGGGCTACTCGGTAGCAAAGATCGCCAGCAGAGCGCCGACGATTGCGATCAACGCCGGCACCCAGATCAGCGGGCGGAGGCCCGAGCGGGACGCCCGCTCTGCCGGAGCCGCCGGCGGATGATCGTCTTTCATCGTCATGGTGCGCTCGTCCGCATGGGTGATGGCCGTCAGGCCGATTGGCATCGACGGCGGGACGGTATCACCCGGGATCGCCCAACTTCCACAAAAGCATATGTTGCCACCGTCGACGGTTGCGCCATGGAGTGCTCTCCCCGCGCGATCGGTGTCGTGGTGAACTTGTCATCATGGGCGTCCGAGCCATCTTTAATAGTAACGACAGTGGGGTCGTCGCGCCCGCGGACGATTTTGTCCGATGCGCGTGACCTCGTCAAACGTGACTTTGAGTTGTGGTCGCTAACGGTTTCGGCAATAAATGGCTGTGACATGTGCAATGATGATCATGAAAATATCCTCCCGTAAGCGGGCGGCGTGACGTTGTTGCCCGACGATGGAAACACGGCTCGTTGAGAGATAGGTTGTTGGGATGAACCTGAAGGGAACCACCATCCTCTGGATCATGATCGGGATCATCCTGATCACGCTGTTCAGCCAGGCTCAGGGCCCGATGAACCGCGACACAGAGCCTAAGGTCGCCTATTCGGACTTCCTCGCCAGCGTCGACGCCGGTCAGGTGCGCTCGATTACCGTCAGCGGGCAAGAGGTGAGGGGCACATTCGCCGACGGACAGACTTTCCAGACCTTCGCCCCCGAAGGTGCGGACGTCATCTCGCCTTTGGTCGATAAGAACGTGCACATCAAGGCCGTGCCGCCGGCACAGCCAAGCCTGTTGGCGTCGTTATTCATCTCATCGTTTCCGGTCCTGTTGCTGATTGGCGTGTGGATTTATTTCATGCGCCGCATGCAGGGCGGGCCTGGCGGCATTCTCGGTTTTGGCAAAAGCCGGGCGCGCATGATGCAGCAGGACCAGCGCCGGGTGACCTTCACCGACGTCGCCGGAATCGACGAAGCGAAGCAGGAACTGCAGGAGATCGTCGAATTTCTGAAGGACCCGCAGAAATTCCAGCGTCTCGGCGGTAAAATTCCTAAGGGCTGCCTGCTCGTCGGGCCGCCAGGGACGGGCAAGACGCTGCTCGCCCGCGCCATCGCCGGTGAAGCCAACGTTCCCTTTTTCACCATTTCCGGATCGGACTTCGTCGAGATGTTCGTCGGTGTCGGCGCCAGCCGTGTGCGCGACATGTTCGAGCAGGCGAAGCGGAACGCGCCATGCATCGTGTTCATTGACGAAATCGATGCGGTCGGCCGGCACCGGGGCACCGGTCTCGGCGGCGGGCACGACGAGCGCGAGCAGACGCTGAACCAGCTTTTGGTGGAAATGGACGGCTTCGAAGCCAACGAGGGGGTCATTCTGATCGCGGCGACCAACCGTCCGGACGTGCTGGACCCGGCGCTGCTTCGGCCCGGCCGTTTCGACCGCCAGGTCGTCGTTCCCAATCCGGACATCCTCGGCCGCGAACAGATCCTCAAGGTCCACATGCGCAAGGTGCCGTTGGCCCCGGACGTCGACGCGCGGGTCATTGCCCGCGGCACGCCCGGCTTTTCCGGCGCCGACCTCGCCAATCTGGTCAACGAGGCTGCGTTGATCGCTGCCAGGGCCAACCGGCGGCTAGTGACCATGATCGATTTCGAGTCCGCCAAGGACAAGGTGATGATGGGCGCGGAACGCCGGTCGATGGTCATGACCGAGCAGGAAAAGCGCCTCACGGCCTTCCATGAGGCGGGGCACGCGCTGGTCGGTATCTTCGTTGCCGGCAACGACCCGCTGCACAAGGTCACGATCATCCCGCGTGGGCGGGCGCTGGGCGTGACGATGAACCTGCCGGAACGCGATCGGTACGGGTTTAAGAAGTCCGAGATCGAAGCGCGGCTGGCGATGATGTTTGGCGGGCGCGTGGCGGAGGAGCTGACCTTCGGCAACGAGCAGGTAACGACGGGCGCCAGCAACGACATTCAGCAGGCGACCGAACTCGCGCGACGGATGGTTACCGAATGGGGGATGAGCGATACGCTGGGGCGTCTTCGGTACAGCGACAATGAGGAGGAGGTTTTCCTCGGCCGCTCGATCACCCGGCAGCGCAATCTTTCGGAGGATACCGCGCGTCTGATCGACGCGGAAGTGCGGCTGATCATCGAGACGGCGCAGACGCGCGCACGCACCGTGCTTTCCGAGCATGCGGACGATTTGCGCCACGTGGCGGAGGCGCTCCTCGAATACGAAACGCTCAACGGCGACGAGGTGCAGGCTCTCCTGCGAGGTGAAGGGATCAATCGACCGGAGCCGACCGACCCCGGTGTGCCGCCCGACAATCGATCCTCGGTGCCGCGTGGCGGCGCATCGGCGCACCGGCCGGGCGGTGACGCGGCCGGAGGGGGCGTGCCGGGATTGCAGCCGGGCGGATAACGCCCCGAGGGCGGGGGTCGTAAGCGAGCCACGTCTCCGTCTCAAGAGCTCCATACCGTCGACTTCGCCTATCGCGCATCAGGCGAATCGCGTATCGTCGCCCGCGAAAGACGATGGCTAGGCGAGGTGTGGTTGATGACGGAGGTGCGGTCTCTCTGCGTTCTGTGCGGCTCGCGTGAGGGAAGCGACCCGGCGTTTCGTGAAACGGCCACCCGCCTCGGACGGTTGATGGCACAGCGGAATGTACGGCTCATTTACGGCGGCGGTTCCATTGGTCTCATGGGGGTCATCGCCGATGCCGTGCTCGCAGCCGGGGGCGAGGCGGTCGGGGTCATTCCGGAATTTCTCATACGCTACGAGGTCGGACACCGGCGGTTGACCGAGCTCGTAACCACCGACAGCATGCACGACCGCAAACGGCAAATGTTCGACATGGCGGATGGTTTCGTCGTTTTGCCGGGGGGACTGGGCACGCTTGACGAGACGTTCGAGATTATCACCTGGAAACAGATCCGGCTTCACAGCGCCCCCATCGTGGTCCTTGATGTCGGCGGCTATTGGGCGCCGCTGCGCGCCCTGGTCGACGCCGTCGTCGACGCCGAGTTTGCGCACCCAACGGTCCGGGATCTGTTCAGCATCGTGTCCCGTCCGGAAGATGTTTTTGCCGCTCTTGCGGCGGCGCCTGAGCCGTCGGAGGAAGTGTTCAGCAGCCACCTCTAGCGACCGCCCGCGCGACGGCTGGCCGTCGTTGGTATTATCCCGCCAGCCGTTAGAGGCGGCCTTGCCAATCGGCATGACGCTGGGTAGGTTGCCGCCGTCCATGCGCCGACGGCGAGCGACGCCGAGGCGCACCACGATGGACTTAAAATATCAAGCTCGCGGGAGAGCATTTTTTATGAAGAAAATCGATGTAAAGACGCCTGTCGTCGAACTGGACGGCGACGAGATGACTCGGATCATCTGGGGATTTATCAAAGAAAAGCTGATCCTTCCCTATTTGAATATAGATCTGAAATACTACGATCTCGGCGTCGAATATCGGGATCAGACCGACGATCAGGTCACCGTCGATGCCGCCACCGCCATTCACAACTATGGCGTCGGCGTCAAGTGCGCGACGATCACGCCCGACGAAGCGCGGGTTAAGGAATTCGGACTGAAGCAGATGTGGCGGTCGCCCAACGGCACCATCCGTAACATCCTCGGCGGTACCGTGTTTCGTCAGCCGATCATCTGCGCCAACGTACCCCGGCTGGTGCCGGGATGGACAAAGCCCATCGTGATCGGCCGTCATGCCTTTGGCGATCAGTATCGCGCCACCGATTTCGTCGTCCCCGACGCCGGCACGTTGACGATTCGTTGGGAACCCAAGGGCGGTGGCAAAGCAATAGAGCGTGAGGTTTTCGACTTTCCCGGCGGTGGCGTCGCGATGGGAATGTACAACCTGGATGAGTCCATCCGCGGCTTTGCCCGGGCGTCGTTCAATTACGGCCTTGGCCTCGGATGGCCGGTCTATATGTCGACCAAGAACACCATCCTAAAGGCGTATGACGGCCGGTTCAAAGACCTGTTCCAGGAGGTTTTCGAGGCCGAGTTCAAGGACCGCTTCGCCGAACGTGGGATCGTCTACGAGCATCGGCTCATCGATGACATGGTGGCCTCGGCGATGAAGTGGGAAGGCGGCTTTCTGTGGGCGTGCAAAAATTACGACGGCGACGTGCAGTCGGACATGGTTGCCCAAGGGTTCGGCTCCCTCGGCCTCATGACGTCGGTCTTGATGACGCCCGACGGCAACACGGTCGAGGCCGAAGCCGCGCACGGCACGGTGACGCGCCATTTTCGCCAGCATCAGAAGGGCCAGCCGACGTCGACGAACCCGATTGCCTCGATTTTCGCCTGGACGCGCGGGCTGTTCTATCGGGGCCAGTTCGATGACACACCGGATGTCGTTTCGTTCGCAGAGGCGCTGGAGCGGGTGTGCATCGAAACGGTCGAAAGTGGCTCCATGACCAAGGACCTGGCGATCCTGATCGGCCCGGATCAGCCGTGGATGACGACCGAGCAGTTTCTCGACAAGCTCGACCAGAATCTGCAGGCTACAATGGCGGCGGGAGCTTAATTGGGTCGCGCCGGCATTTTGACGACACCTTGACGTATCGGGGGAGGTGGGCTAACAACCCCATGGCTGGCGAGGCGGTTACCGTCTCGCCGCGCTTTTTTATGCGGAGGTCTTAAGACGATGGCACGACGCTGCGGCATAACCGGCAAAGGCGTGATGACCGGGAACAACGTCAGCCACGCCAACAACAGGACCCGGAGGCGGTTTTTGCCCAACCTTCAGACGACATCCGTGCTGAGCGAGGCGCTGGGCCGGTCCGTTCGCATGCGCGTGTCGACAAGCGCGCTGAGGACAATCGAGCACGCTGGCGGGCTGGATGCGTTTTTGATGAATTCCCGCGACGCCAAACTGACGCCGGAACTGCGGCGGATGAAGAAGCGAGTTGCGGCGGCGCGCACCGCTTAAGCTTCTTTTCACTGTTACTCGCCGAGGTGCAGCCACTCAGGCAACGCCACGCGTACCGGCGTTTCGTCGGCGAATAGTGCGGCCTGCCGTTCTAATGCCTCGGTCCGCACCAGCGCCATGGCGTAGCCGTCGGTCGACGAGCGGATATTACCGACGTCCGTGCCGTCGGCGAGGATCGGGGTTCCCGGCGGTGGCGGCGCGCCGTCAAAGGCGATCGGCACCAAGCGGCGGCGGACCAGACCGCGGTACTTGCTGCGGGCCGTGAGTTCTTGGCCGAGATAGCAGCCCTTGCTCCAGTCGATACCGTTTAGCGCGTCGAAGCCGCACTCGAGAAGCAGCGACTTTTCGACGGTCATGTCCCGGCTGCCGTCGGGCAGGCCGAGCCCTATCCGGTGCCGGTCATAGTCGGCCAGGGATGCGGGCTCACAGCCGATCCGTGTGAACGTTTCGGCGAGGATGGCGCTTGGCAGCAGCGCGCGAGCGCCGGCGGCCGGGTGCCGCGGGTCGGCGAACATGACGCCCAGATCAGGGGCGATCGGCGGGACGTGCGCGGCGCCGTCGAGACCGAGGCCGGTGACCGCGTCATCGTTCATGATCGCCGCCACCGCCAGCTCATCCGATCGATCGCTGAGCACGACCCGGGAGCGCAGCCGGTAGAGGCCAAGACGGCGAAGCAGATCCTGACGACGTTCCCGCTCGCACTCGACCAGAAATCCGGTGCGACCTTCGACGATGAACAGGTCATGCAGAAACCGGCCCTGCGGCGTCAACAGGGCGGCATAGACGGCCCGGCCATCGCGCGCCTTGGTCACGTCGTTGGACACCAGTCCCTGCAGGAAGGTCGTTCTGTCCTCGCCATCGACGGCAATGACCGCCCGATGCTCCAGGACAACGTATCGGCCGCGTGAACTCATCGTTCAGTATCGCTCCATCGCTTAAGTGCGGTCCCTTAAACGTGCCCAGAACACCCCTTCCGCTCAAGCAAAAGAGTTTGGTCCTCGGTTTTCAAACGGGAACCAGGCAAACAAATACAAGTTATAGTAGAAATCTGCCGATCTTTGGGTCACAATGGCTGATCAACAAGGCCAGGACGGCGCTGTACGCGGGTACCGGGGCTGAGGAGGTGAGAATGCGTTCCGGCGGGTACGGGTCTAATCGCAGTCTGAGCGTACGCGGCGCGCCGGCGCCGGACAGCACCTGTTTGTTCGGACTGCCGGCGGAAGGCCTGTCACCGGAGGTCCGCGCCGCGCTGACGGCGGCGATGGCCGATATCCATCGTTTGCGGCAGGAGCGGGATCGTGTTGTCGAACGCGAGACGCGTCTACGTCTCCAAGCCGAAGAGGATCCGGTGGTGGCGCTGTTGCCGAACCGCCGTGCCCTGCTACGCCGTTTACACGGTCTGCACGAACACGCGAGACGCGAACGGGCCGATCATACATTCGCGGTCGTCACGCTGGTTGGCGGCAGCGCGTTGCGCCTGTGTTGCGGCGCGCGCGCCGTGGAGGCGGCGATGACGCGGGCCGCCGGCGCCATTGCCGGGGAGCTGCGGGGGAGCGATGTTGTCGGCTCGCTCGGCGGATTCGATATCGGCGTGGTGCTCACGCTGACCGCCGGCGTGGCGGCCGTCCGCAAGATCGATGCCATGGTCGCGAGGGCGACGGCGGCGGTCGCCGAGGACCTTCCGTCGTCGGTTCCCGCCCGGTTGGCGTGGGGGGCCGGTCTCGTGCGCCGGGCTGAGAGCGTGACCGAACTGCTGGATGTCGCGGACCGTGATCTCAGGCGACGTTTCTTTGTTAGATCAGACGGTTAGGGGGTGCTTCAACGCTGTTGAGGACGCTGGCGTTCGCCATCTTGCTGTTGTAACATACGCTGTTGTATGAGCTTAGGGAGGACAGTGCCGATGAGCTTACAGGAACGGATTGAGTCGCTGAAGGCGAAGCATCACGCTCTGGAAAATGCCATCGAAGAAGAGAACAACCGACCTTGTCCCGACGACATACAGATCGTCAGGCTCAAAAAGCAGAAACTCATTATCAAGGATGAAATCGCAAGCCTGGTGGAACAGCACTAGCCAGAACGCCTCGGTGCGCGCCGCGCGTTAGCCGACGCTGTCGGCTGTGCGGCGCGCCGTTGGGCGCGTTTCGTGCGTAACTGCTATGGCCTTATGAAGCGCCCACGCCGGTTTCATTAAACGCCTGTTCTGGAACGGTAACCCAAATGGCGGCCGGCAGGAAGGTCGTCTATCGTGCACGAGCGTGACACGTGACTTCACGCCGACGGCATGGGTGGGCATGGATGGCTAGGTTGCGCGCGATGATAACGATGGTGGTTGACGTTAGTTGCCCTATCGTCGTCCTGCGCGAGCTTTGCACGCGCCTCCGTGTGCGGCGGTACACGTAGGCGTGGATTGCGTGGTAGTGGGCGATCAGGAAGATTTGGACGCCAGCGCCAGTGATGGCGTCCGCGATCAACGGACCGGCAACGATCATGGTAGAATTTCGGGCTTTGCAAACAGGCCCGAATTGGCCGAAACTCCGGCCTCCGTCAATGGGGTGCGTGTCACCGAGACGTAACGGCAATCATACCTCTGCTAAGCAAGGGGTGAGGGAGGAACATGACCGGAAAATACGAAGAAGCTTTCACAAGGTCCATCAACGACCCGGAGGGATTCTGGGGCGACGCGGCCGAAAGCATCAGCTGGTACAAGAAGTGGGATAAGGTTCTCGACGACTCGAACAAGCCGTTCTATCGCTGGTTCAAGGGCGGGATCGTCAACACCTGCTACAACGCCATCGACAGGCATATCGAGGCCGGTCACGGGGATCGCCTGGCGATCATCTATGACAGCCCGGTAACCGGAAACACGGTGCGCACGTGGACGTACGCCCAGCTTCAAGATGACGTATCCCGCTTTGCGGGCGTTCTCGCGGCGCAAGGGGTCGGCAAGGGCGATCGAGTCATCATTTATATGCCGATGGTCGCCGAGGCGGTGATCGCGGTACTTGCGACGGCCCGGCTTGGCGCGATCCACTCGGTCGTTTTCGGTGGTTTCGCCTCGAACGAGTTGGCGGTGCGGATCAACGATGCCCAGCCGAAGGTCATCGTCTCCGCGTCGTGCGGCATCGAGGGAAGTCGTGTCATCGAATACAAACCGCTTCTCGACAGCGCGATTGAGATGGCGACGTCAAAGCCATCAAAGACCATCATCCTACAGCGGCCGCAGAAATCGGCGACGCTGAAGCCCGGTTACGATCTGGATTGGGTGGAAGAGATGGCATCGGCATCGCCCGCCGATTGCGTACCGGTCGCGGCGACGGATCCACTGTACATTCTCTACACGTCCGGGACGACCGGCGAGCCCAAGGGCGTCGTGCGGGACAACGGTGGCCATATGGTCGCGCTCTACTGGACGATGAAGAACATCTACAACGTTGAGCCCGGTGACGTGTATTGGGCTGCGTCCGACATCGGCTGGGTCGTCGGGCACTCGTACATTATCTATGGACCGCTGCTGTACGGAGCGACCACCATCGTCTACGAGGGCAAGCCGGTCGGAACGCCCGATGCCGGCGCCTTCTGGCGTGTCATCGAACAGCATAAGGTAAAGGTGCTGTTCACCGCGCCGACGGCGTTCCGCGCCATCAAGCGCGAGGATCCAAACGGCGACTATCTGAAGAAGTACGACCTCAGTCACTTCGAGCAGTTGTTTCTCGCCGGCGAGCGTACAGACCCGGCCACGCTGGAGTGGGCGCAGAACACGTTGCAGCGCCCGGTCATTGACCATTGGTGGCAGACAGAGACGGGTTGGGCTATTGCCGCCAACTGCACCGGGCTGGAATTGCTGCCGGTCAAACCGGGCTCGCCGACCCGGCCAGCGCCTGGATGGAATGTGCAGGTGCTGGACGAAACCGGCCATCCGGTGCCGGCCGGCCAGATCGGCGCCATTTGCTGCAAGCTGCCATTGCCACCAGCCAGTCTGCTGACGCTGTGGAAAAACGATGAGCGCTACAAGTCCTCGTACCTCAGCGAGTTCCCCGGCTATTACGCGACCGCTGACGCCGGGTACATGGACGAGGACAGCTACGTCTACATCATGGCCCGCACTGATGATGTCATCAACGTCGCCGGGCACCGGCTGTCCACTGGCGGCATGGAGGAAGTCCTGTCCCGCCACCCGGACGTGGCCGAATGCGCGGTCGTCGGTGTCGGCGATACGCTGAAAGGGCAGTTGCCCGTCGGCTTCATCGTTCTCAAGAATGGCGTCAAGCGCTCGAACGAGGAAATCGTCAAAGAAGTCGTGCAAATGGTCCGCGATCAGATCGGCGCCGTGGCGGCGTTCAAGACGGCGACCGTCGTCGACCGCCTGCCGAAGACCCGCTCGGGCAAGATCCTGCGCGGAACGATGCAGAAGATCGCCGATAATGAGCCGTGGAAGATGCCGGCGACCATCGACGATCCGCTGATTCTTGAAGAGATCAAGGACGCCCTCGAAACGGTTGGGTATGCCAGCAAACGCAGCTAACCGAATGCGTTAACGCGCAGGTCCATAGCGATACGTCATGGGGCGCGGGACCCGGGTTCCGCGCCCCATTTTATTGCGCTCGGCGCCGATTGGAGCGTGAGGAACGGTCGACCTTATTTAACCGGTACTGTGCACGGTGCCGGCGCGCGCGCGCGCCAGATCAACCTCGCGTTTCAGGTCCACTTCCTTGCACAAACCCAGGTTGACCGGGTTGCGCGGCTTGATGTTGTTGGCGTTCCAATGCGTTCGGTCGCGAATTTTATCGATCGTCGGCTTCGTCGTATTGATCAGCTTGCAGATCTGCCCGTCGGTGAGTTCGGGATAGTTCTTCAGCACCCAGGCGATGGCGTCGGGACGATCCTGGCGCTTGGCGACCGGAACGTAGCGTGATCCCTTCGTCCGCGCCTGTGGGATGGGAATCCGCTGTTCGGCCGAGCGCAGACGTGCCGACGAATCGGCAACGCAGCGATCGATTTCCGCCTGCGTGAGTTCGCCGGTGGCGGTCGGGTCACGACCCTGCATGCCGATCGCGACCTCCGCATCGGCGATGGCCTGCACCTCAAGCAGGTGCATGCTGCAGAAATCGGCGATCTGGTCGAACGTCAACGCAGTATTTTCAATCAGCCAGACGGCCGTCGCCTTCGGCATTAAGGGTTGTGTCATAACGGGAGCCTGTCTCCTCCGGGTTTTCTATTGCTGCGAAAAAACGCTGGTCGTGTTGCTAGATCAACGACCTAAATATACGCTTGCTGTCGGCATCGGTCAAAGCGAGCCCCCGTTGGTAGAGGCCGGTAACATGTCTGAACGGGGAATAACGCGACAAGCGCTGCGTAAGGAGGACATGCGGACATGGCCAGAGATGATGATGACGCAAACGAGCCGCTCAAACCAGTGGAACCGACCAAGAATCTCGAGGTGATGTCGATTGCCGCGCTCAACCTCTACTTGGAGGAACTGGACGTGGAGATCGATCGCGTGCGGCAGATGATTGAGATGAAACAGAAAGCCCGGTCAAGCGCGGACTCGCTGTTCAAGCAGTAAGGGTATTTTAAGTTTTATAGCAACCTAAAGCAGTTTTCGCGCTAGGCGATTTGCGATTATTTGTACATATAAACGAAAAAAAACTCTTGATGCGTGCAGCCCATTTGGGTATACCTTTTCTTGTCCCGCGAGCGTCCATGTTGAACCGGACACCGATCCCCAGGGACGCGATGTCTGGTTCAGCTTTGACCTCCTCCCTATCCAACTCACGCCGCCCCTTAGGGCGGCTTTTTTTTGCGCACCAGACCCTTCATGGGTTGTTTGCGGGCGCTGGTTGGCGTTCGCAAGTGCACTTTGAGGGTCTCTTCATCCGGCTTAGCCTCGGCGACTGGCGACCGGGCGCTCTCTAGCGGCCCTTTGGTGCGAGCCAGATGAGGTGGCCGTAAATCCCCTGTTTCCGATCCCGTTCGTCTGACTGATGGATCGTGTGCCGCTTGCTGTACGGGGGGACCGCTCTGCCGGGAGGAGGCCTTGTGCCCAGACGCGGCGATGGTGCGCGCGCTCTTGCGAGCCTCTCCAGGAAAGGGCGCAGAGGGAGGGATTGTGGCGGCGTTGATCCACGCGCCGGAACGACGTGAAGCGCATCGTTCAGGGCGCGGACCTTGTGCGCTTACGGTCCGCACACGTGTTCAGTACACGGCGGAAAAGGAGGGCATCGGCGGTTCGGCGAGATGCTGGCGCGTTCAGCCGGCGAGGCTGGTCAACAGTCAAACTGCGCGTGGAAATGGACGCAGGTCGCCATTTGCGTCACGGGAAGCAACCGGGAAGCAGACATCGTTGTTGCTACTCTCGAACCTTGAACAAGATATGTCTCATTCGGGTAATCGAGGGCGAAAGTGCCAGCCAACCAGCCTTCGTCTCGTATCGATCATCATTTCGTGCCTCCTGCCGACGACCTCAGGGCAAGAGCCTTTCATTATAGGAAGGTTGCGTAGGCGGGTAAGAAAGTAAGCCAGTCTTGTCGAATTTATTTGCTGCTATGAAGCAGTAAACTTTTTTTTAGCAACGCTACCTCAAATAAAGAATTATTATTGCAGCAATGAAAATAGGATGCTATAGTGAATAACTTCTTGTATAAGAAAGGCCTAATAGGCACTGTGTTGCCAACTCTACGTAGAGAGGCAAGGAGAAGGTGTCATGCGCGAATCGGCGGTATTTGCCACAGGCATTATCGCGAGTAGCCATCCGGCGGATGGTTCTCGGCAGCTGAAAACCTTTTCGAAAGTTTGCTAGAGCCCCTGGTTCGCGCTGCGGCCGCCGACGAACCGCGCCATCCCGTTAATTGATGATATTACACCGTCAAGGCCATCCGGCGGAGATGACGGAACGCGAGAATAACGCCGGACGCTGAGCATCTGGACTCAATGCAGGTGAAGGACGGGACCAATGGCTAAGTACAGACTCACTGTTTATACAAATCGATACGCCCTCGTTCTCAAAGCTCTGCAGGAGCAATGGCAGGTGGGGCGCCCGAACCGTCACATGCAATGTACGGGCATGGTCCTCGCTCAAATCGCAATGCATCCGAGAGATCTTCCCTATTTTCTCGATGCCACTATGGACTTTGTGCGCGCGCGAGGCGTTGTTGGCGTGGACGGCATCTTTTTGTCCTTGCTGTCTGGCGTTCAGCGATCAGATCCCCAACGATTCGCCACCGGGCTGGCGCTGATCGACACGCTAGCTGGATCCATCGATCAAGAGACCAAGAGCGGCTTCGGAATCTTCTTTCTCGACCTTGTGATGCTCGGGTCAAGACAAGCCGCACGCAATCTCGGCGCGCTCAGTCCTTACGCTGACGCACCACTCAGTGGCGGTCGTGGCAGCACCCGTGGGGCAGTCCTGCAATTCGGCCTGCTTCTAAGTGGGTTTCCGGATACGGCACGGAATTCACTGTTTAACGGCGGCTTGGAGGGACCACTACCGGAAGGTACCGGGCTCGGCGGCATGGTTCGAACGGTGGGTGGCATGGACACCCGCGCCATGGATGCCACGGATCGCAGCGGCGTCTACCAGCAGACAGACATGTGCGTTTTCGCGTTTAAGGCGGCCGGGGCGCTCGTTGGGGCCGCGCTCGGCTCGGAGGGAGGGCCGCTCGGCGCATTTGCGGGCGCTAATTTTGGCGCGCAGCTTGGCGCTTCCGCCGGATCGGTAATCTGCGGCGGGCAACTCGTACTGCCGGTCGTCGGGCCGGTGCCGCAGTCTGGACCAGGCTCCGGCGCCGGCGCCGGAGGGGGTTCCGGCGCAGGCTCGGGGGCGGGTTCCGGGACCGGGTCCGGCGGGGGCTCCGGTGTAGGTTCCGGCTCTGGCTCTGGTTCTGGCGCGGGTTCCGGGACCGGGTCCGGCGGTGGCACCGGTGCGGGTTCTGGCGGGGGTTCCGGTGCAGGTTCCGGCTCTGGCGCGGGTTCCGGCGCAGGGTCGGGCGCAGGGTCGGGCGCTGGTTCCGGTGCGGGCACGGGAGAGGGCTCCGACGATGATCCCACCTCCGCGGGGGTCACCAGTGGGTCGGACACGACCTATACGACCGGAGAGGTCGACTGGGAGCCGGGGCAGGACCCGATGGATCAGATGCCGGGAGCTGCGGTGCTGCGCGCGCTAGGCATTCGCTTTGGGCCTCCTTCAGAACGCCCGCTGACCGGCAGGGACACTCTCGGCCAGCCAGTCGATTCGCAGATGCTGGGTGGGGGTAATCACATCGTTACGGCTCCCGACCTTGGGCCCCTGATTCTCACCACAGGAGACATTGAGAGAGGCGTGTTTGCCGATCCGGAAATCGTCAACATGCGTCGCGGTGGAGGTCTGCGTGATCCGCGAGATCCGAACTCGTGATCGACGGGTCATCGATTGCCAGGAGAACGGCGTTGGCGACGTTGTCGTGGCCTGTTGGATTCTGCACAGCGCAAAGGCGGCGGGCTTCGCAGTTCATTTGAACCCCAGACAGAACCGCAGCGTCGCTTTGCTGCTCGGGGTAGACCAGTCTCAGCTAACGGACGAGAGTGGACAAAACTGGACCTACACCCCAGGAATTGGCACGCAGTACGAGTACGAGAAGGCACCACTGAGTTCACTTAGCCGGTTCGATCTGTGGTGTGCCTCGCTTGACCTCCCGCGCCTGCCGCCTGTTCGGCCCAACTACGTCGAATCGCCCGTCGACGCTTCATGGGCTGAATCGGAATGGCAGCGAATCAGTTCGGGGATGTCGCCGCGCGTCGTATTGTTTCCCTTGGCGGCTTGGCCGGTTCGAACATGGCCAAGAGCTTATTTTCTGGACTTGGTTTCGTCGTTGATCGCCTCTGGGGCTAGCACGGTCGTTTTGGGTCGCAACAAGGGCGAGGTCCAGGACTTTCCTGGCCACTGGCTTTGGGGGTATGACCTGCTCAAAGTTTCTGCGCTCGTCCGACGTGCCGACCTCGTCGTCGCCAACGACTCCGGTCCCGCGCACCTTGCTGGAACCATCGGCGTAACAACGTTAGCGATCTGCGGACCGACCCGGGGCTCTCTCGTCTTTGGCCATGATTCAAACGTTATGACCGTCAGCTTCGATCTAAGGATTATGCCTTGTGTCGGATGTCACTTCTCCGTCAATGGCGGGTTTCGCAGTGCGTGTCGATTGGCTGGATGCCAGGCGCTGATGCGCCTTCCACCTGATGACGTCGGTAAGGTTGCACTTGAGCGGCTTAGGGAATCGGCGAAAGGATGCACTGAAATGAGGTCTCAATGGCACCGAGCACCGGACGGCTTTGAGTAAAGGTCAGCAGTTCCCGGACACCGGTGACTCCTCGCGGAACGCTCTCCAGGGCTGTCCGGCGGTGTAGACTACGACTTGAGGCCAAAGTCCTTGAAGCGCTTGTTGAACTTCGCGAGCTGGCCGCCCGAGTCGACGAGCCGGTGGACGCCTGTCCATGCCGGATGGGTCTTGGTGTCGATCGCCAGCTTGAGCACGTCGCCCGGCTCTCCCCAGGTGGATTTGGTGACAAACGTCGTCCCGTCGGTCATCTCGACGGTGATGTCGTGATACTCGGGGTGAAGGTCCTTTTTCATCGTCTTGCTCCTGTCAAGCGCGGGTGTATAGCCGAGAGTTGGCGACCATGCAACGTCAGGGTAGGGGATTACCGGGCGGCGGCGGCGTGTCGGTGTTCAACGAGGGGGCGCCGTCGGCGTGCCGGGGCGGTGCCGAGCGTAGGATGGTCGTCCAGGCAAGCACCACAACGCCGCTCATGAGCGCCGCGCCGGCGAAGAAAGGCCAGTCCTTGCCGAAAGCGAAAAAGAGGCCGCCGGCGCCGATGGGACCGACGACACGCGCCAACGTCGTCGCCGATCGCCCGATGCCCATCGCCTGACCCTGCATGCCGGGACTGGCCTGCAGCGACAACAGGCTATTGAGGGATGGCGTCAAGAACGCGAAACCGGTGGCAACCAGGGTCATCGTCAGGACGAGCATCGTAACCGACTGGGTGAGCGGTATGAGCAGCATGCCGACCGCCAGCAGTGCGGCGCCGGTGACGATCAGGCGCGCCTCGCCGACGCGCCGGGCCAGGCGCCCGACCAAACCTCCCTGGATCAGCGCGCTGATCGCGCCGACGAAGGCGAACAGATAGCCGTTCTGCTCCGGTCCCCAACCGATGTGCCGCCGCGACCACATGGCGAAGGTCGTCTCCATGCCGGCGAAAACAAAGGTTGCCAGAAACGCGATGGCGAGGAGGTGAAGGATCGGTCGCCGGGCGAGGAGGGTAAGAAAGCCGGGTGCGCGATCGCCGTCATGCCTTTTCCTGCGCCGCGCATGGGGCGGCAGCGACTCGGGCAACAGGAATACCGTCATCACGAATGCGGTTGCGGACAGCGCCGCCGCCGCCAGTGACGGACTCGTATAATCGGCGGTAAGCGGATCAGCGCCGGCTAGCATGCCGCCGATGGCCGGCCCGAAGATGAACCCGAGGCCGAAGGCGGCCCCGATCAGCCCCATGCCTTTCGCCCGGTCGGCGGGGGTCGTGACATCGGCGACGTAGGCGAAGGCGGCGGCGATGTTACCGGCCATGAAGCCGCCGAGAGCGCGCGCCAAAAACAACACGGCCAGCGTCCCGGCGGACGCCAGTAGCGTATAGGCGAGGGTCGCGCCGGCGAGGCTGACGAGAAGGATTGGGCGGCGGCCCAAGCGGTCGCTGAAGCGTCCCCACAACGGCGCGGCTATGAACTGCGCCAGCGAATAGGTGGCCATCAACAGCCCCACCATCGCCGGCGACGCCTGGAAATGTTCGGCGTAGAACGGCAGCAGCGGAATGATCAGGCCAAATCCGACCAGATCGACGAAGACGATCAAAAAAAGCGTATACATGCCGCTTCCGTCTTTCCCGATACCGTTTACGTCAGCGCTGGGTGAGCTTGAGTTCGATGCGACGGTTGCGCGCAAGTGCGGCGGGATCGTCGCGATCGTCGATGGGATGGAATTCGCCGAAGCCCGCCGCCGACAGACGTTCGGCCGGGATGCCCGCTTCCCGCAGCAGGCGCAGGACGGAGGTCGCCCGCGCCGTCGACAACTCCCAATTCGACGGGAACTCAGACGTGGAGATCGGCCGCCTGTCGGTATGCCCCTCGACCTGGAGAATCCAGTCGATGTCGTCCGGGATGCGCGACGCAACGTCGCGCAGCGTCTCGGCCACCTGCAGGATTTGTTCGCGACCCTGTTCCTCCAAGGTCGCCGATCCGGATTCGAACAGGACCTCGGATTGGAAGACAAAGCGATCGCCGACGATCCGGACGCCGGCCTGATCGCCGAGAAGCTCGCGCAGACGGCCGAAAAACTCCGAACGGTAGCGCTGCAGTTCTTGCACCTTGCTGGCCAGCGCGGCATTCAATCGCTGGCCGAGATTGGTTATCTGCACCTCCTGCGCTTTTGTCTTTTCCTCGGCGACATCCAGTGCCTCGGAGAGTTGCTGGATCTGCTCGCGCAGGGACGATAGCTGCCGATTGAGGAGCGCCACCTCTGCCCGGGCACTTTCGGATAGGTCCTTTTCCGCGATGAGCGCCTGTTCTTTCTCGTCGACCTTGCCGGCCAGGGCAGCGGCCTCCCGCTGCAGTTCCTCCTTCAGCGCCTCAAGGGCGGCGATATCGTGGGCGAGTTTGGCGAGGGATTTCCGATCGGCGGCACTGGATTGCTGAAGGGCCGCCGCGCGTTGCTCAGAGTCTTCCGCCCGCGCGGTCAGCGACGATACGGCGACCGAAAGCTCATAACGCTGGGCGAGGGTTGCCTGAAGCTGTGACGACAGACGCGAAATATCGCCTTCAAGCGTCTCGTTCCTGGAACGCGACAGTGACAACAGATCGGCCAGTTCGTCCACCTGTCCCTGCAGGCGGCCCAGGGCGGCGTCGCGTCCCGACAGCGCCTCGCTCAAATAGAACTGCGCCAGAACGAACACCAGCAGCAGAAACATGATGACGATCAGCAGGGTGGCCAGGGCGTCGACGAACCCGGGCCAAATGTCCAGCGTTCGACGGTGTCGGCGCACGGAGACGGCCATCGCCAAACCGTCCCCGTCAGCGCTCGACGTCGTCGCGGACGGCGGCGATGGTGCGAGCGAGCAGTTTAAAGTCGCTGCGTACCTGGCGGAGGATCTCCTCCCGCCCGACGATTTGTTCGTCGACCAGTCGCGACATATAGAGCTCGATGTTGCGGATGTGGCTGCGCGTCGCGTCATCGATGCCCCGATCGGGCGCCGACGATGCCTGCGCGATCGTCTCCGACAGCCGGGCCAGCACGGGCTTCATCTCCGCCTGCTGGTCGACCAGCCGGGTCATCATCGACTGCTCACCGTGCATCCGATCCGTCAGCATGCCGATCTGCTCGCTGAGCGTTTTGAAGACGGCGTTGCTGGCCGCGCGTCCCTCTTCGCCGCGGGCGACGATCTCCTGTAGGTTGTCGAGGCTCTCGGCGGTCTGCTCAAGCAGTGCCTGCACATAGGCGGGCACCGAGTGATCGCCGTCCGTGGCGATCAGGCCGCTGGACAACCGCGTCACCCCGGAAAGCCAATCCTCCAGATCGGTGTAGAACCGGTTTTGCGCCTGGCCTGCCTGAAGGTCGAGGAATCCCAAGATGAGCGAACCGCCCAGGCCGAATAAGGACGACGAAAAAGCGGTTCCCATGCCGCCGATGGGCGCTTCCAAGCCCGCTTTCAGGTCGGCGAACACGTTAGCGGCATCGCCGCCCTCAACGCTGAGGCCACGGATGACGTCGCCCACCGACCCGACGGTCAGCATCAGACCCCAGAACGTGCCGAGCAGGCCGAGGAAGACCAGAAGGCCGATGGTATAGCGGGAAAGGTCTCGGGACTCGTCCAGCCTTGACGCAATGCCGTCGAGCATCGAGCGCAGAGCCGGTGCGGTAAGCGAGAGCCGGCCCTGGCGCTCCCCCAGCATCGCCGCCATTGGTGCCAGCAGCCTCGGCGGTTGCTGGCCGGAGGCCTGCACCACCCGGGTGCGCTCGCTGCGGAAGGTCTCGATCCAGGCAACCTCCGGCCACAGCCGGATGACTTGACGAAAATTGTAGATGATGCCGAGCAGGAGGACGGCCAGGATCAGCCCGTTCAACACAACATTGGCGAGGAAGGCGTCGCGCAGCGACGGGAACAGCAGCGCCACGGCGATACCGACCGCAACGAGAAACAACGCCATGCGCACCAGGAAACGCCCTGGTTTGGTCATCGCCACCCGCCTGATTGTGAATACCCTACAGGGATTATGCTTCCCGTCGGTGTCCGTCAACCGGTTCGCGCGCGTCCGCCCAAGCCGGGCCCGGAGACGAGGCCTGAAAGTGGCCCGAACAGGTCCGGATTGGCGGCCAGGATTCCCCCACCAGAGAGCATATTGCGTCCGCCGGCGAGATCGCTGACGAAGCCTCCGGCCTCGCGAACGAGGACAATTCCGGCGGCAACGTCCCAGGGCTGCAACCCGTTCTCCCAGTACCCGTCATAGCGCCCGGCGGCAACGTACGCAAGATCGAGCGCGGCGGAACCATAGCGCCGGAGACCAGCCGAGACCGCCATGACGTTTCGCGCTTGATCGAGGAATCGATCGTGATCCGGCAGGCCCATGAATGGGATTCCGGTGGCAAAAAGCGACTCGGCCAAATTGCGGCGCGCCGACACCCGGATGCGCCGGCCGTTGAGAAAGGCGCCGCCGCCCCGCTCGGCGACATACATCTCGTCGTGGATGGGCGAGTAGATCACGCCGGCGAACAGCTCGCCGTCCCGTTCCAGCGCGATCGAGATCGAGAAATGCGGAATGCCGTGCAGGAAATTAGTGGTTCCGTCCAGGGGATCGACCAGCCAGCGGTTCGACGTGTCCGTTCCGGCGACGGTTCCGCTTTCTTCCATCAGCAGGCCATAATGGGGCCGCGCCTTGATCAGCTCCGCTTTAAGTACCGACTCGGCACGGCGGTCCGCCTTGCTGACGAAGTCGGCCGGCCCTTTCTTGGAGACTTGGAGGTGCTCGAGTTCGCCGAGATCGCGGACCAGCCCCTTTGCCGCTTTCTGGGCGGCGCCGACCATGACGTTGAGGAGGGGCGAGCGGTAGGCCATGACAGATGGCTACGTCCGCTCAGGCCTTGGCGCGTTCGACGTAGGTCCCGTCGGCTGTGCTGACGACGATCCGCGTCCCCATCTCGATGTAGGGCGGAACCAACACCCGGACCCCATTGGAGAGAACGGCCGGTTTGTAAGACGAGGCGGCCGTTTGCCCCTTTACGACGGCATCGGCTTCCACGACCTCCAGCACGACGGTGTCGGGCAGCTGCACGCTGATCGGCGTCCCTTCGTAAGACTCGATGGTCACGTCCATGCTTTCCTGCAGAAACCGCACCTGCTCCTCGCCGATGAGCTCCGTGCCGACCGTGACCTGATCGAACGTTTCGGTATCCATGAACGTGAAGGCATCGCCGTCGCCGTAGAGGTACTGGAATGCGCGCTGGTCCAGGCGCGCCCTCTCTACCGTCTCGGCGGAGCGGAACCGCTCATTGAGCTTGGTGCCGCCGCGAATGTCCTTGAGTTCGACCTGAAGGTAGGCACCCCCCTTGCCGGGCTGGGTGTGCGCGATTCTGACGGCGCGCCAGAGGCGCCCTTGGTGTTCGATGACCATCCCGGGCCGGATGGCATTTCCGCTGATTTTCATGAGGAATTTAAGACCGAGAACTGAAAGCCGCTGTGCACTGACGGCGGGAAGCTAGCAGGTCATCAGGACATGGGCAACCCGGGGGCGCGGCCCTTATCCGCCGGAGAGCCGGCCGGCGAAGGCGCGGACCGCCGACGCCGGGCCTTGCGGATGATTCCAGACCCCCGCGGACACCGCCAGGAAGTCGGCGCCGGCCTCGATGAGCGGCGGGCAGTTGTCAGCGGTGATGCCGCCGATCGCAACACAGGGGACGGTCATGATGGTGCTCCACCATTCCAGAATGTCCGGATCGGCGCGGCTGATCGGCTGCTTGCTGGTGGTGTCGAAGAAGGCCCCGAAAGCGACATAGTCGGCGCCGGCTTCCGCTGCCGTAATCGCCAGATGGCGGGACGCATGACAGGTAACGCCGACGATGGCGTCCGGACCGAGGAGGCGGCGGGCTTCGGCGTAGGGCGTATCCTGTTGGCCGACGTGAACGCCATCGCACCCGGCCTCGGCCGCAAGGTCGGGGCGGTCGTTGAGAAGAAACGCGACGTCGCGGGCGCGCGCCACCGGCGCCAGCGCCGCGCAGGCAGCCCGGATAGCGTCATCGTCGACGTCCTTCAGGCGAAGCTGGACCGCCGCCACCGGACCGGCATCGAGGGCCGCGGCGAAGTGCCGGGAAAACTCGACGACGTCCCGGATCGGCGGCGTGATCAGATAGAGCTGGCACTTTTGAGGGTTCGTCACCGGGCGGTCTCTGGAGGGTTTTGCGGTTTCATGTCCCGAACGCCCTCAGTTCCCCGGGCCGCGTTGTGGCTCAGATAGTCGAACGGCCGGGCCTTCGCAACTCGGTTACGGGGCGTCCGTCAGCCGGGTTCAGCCGTTGCCAGCCATAATCGGCAGTGCTCGGCGGGATCGCTGACATCGGCGAGGTCGAGTGCCGGGCCGGCCGCCGTGACGAGCCGGGCGCCGAGCGCTTGGGCGATGTCGGCGAGGCTGGCGCGGGTGTCGTCCGCGACGGTGACGCGCACGTGCTGGATGCCGTGGCGCAGCGCGGCGAGGGCGAGACCGGGATCGCCGCCGCAGTCGAGAACGAACTCCGCGTCAACCCCGGGCCATTCCGCCCGCGCGTCTTGCGTGATGGCGTGAAAGACGGGCGGGCCAAGCGCGGCGGCCGCTCCCGGTCCACTGAGCAACCGGACCGGCCGGCGAGCCTCGTGCGCGGCGGCGAGGCCGATGCGTGCGTCGGCCAGGGAATGAATAATGATCGTCGGGCGTCCGGCCATGACCGAGCTTAACGTCGCCCGACAATACCCGCTACGACGCCGACAGGGGGCGCACATGGAAAGAGCGGGGCACCAGGCCCCGCTCTCCCGTCAACTCGAGCAGCGAAAAATGCTAGATACTGGCCCAGTGCGTTGCCGTATCCGACATCCGGTGCGAGAAGCCCCATTCGTTGTCGTACCACATGATGATGCGCACCATGTCGCCACCGACGATCTGGGTCTGCGAGCCGTCAAAGGTCGAGCTGTGCGAGTCATGGTTGAAGTCGATGGAGACCAGCGGCTCGTTGTTGTAAGCCATGACGCCCTTGAGCTCGCCGTTGGCGGCGGTCTCGATCAGGCTATTGACTTCCTCAACGGTAGTCGACCGCTTCGCCATGAACACCAGATCAACGACGGAGACGTTCGGAGTCGGCACACGGATCGCGGAGCCGTCCAGCTTGCCCTTCAGGTGCGGCAAAACCAGGCCGACCGCACGGGCGGCACCGGTGGTCGTCGGGATCATCGACAGCGCGGCTGCACGGGCACGACGCAGGTCCTTATGCAGGGTGTCGACGATCCGCTGGTCGCCGGTGTAGGCGTGGATGGTCGTCATATAGCCGCGCTCGATGCCGATCGCCTTGTCCAGGATGTAGACGGGGGGGGCGAGGCAGTTGGTCGTGCACGACGCGTTCGACACCACCTTGTCGTCTTTGGTCAGGGTGTCGTGATTGACGCCATAGACGATGGTCTTTTCGGCGCCCTTGGACGGTGCCGACACCAGAACCCGGGGCGCGCCGGCATCCAGATGAACGGCCGCCTTGTCGCGGTCGCTGAAGATGCCCGTGCACTCGAAGACCACGTCGACACCGAGATCCTTCCACGGCAGCTTCGTCGGGTCGCGCTCGCTGAGCACTTTGACCGTGTGACCGTCGACGGTCATGCTGTTGGCATCCGCGCTGACCGAGCCCGGATAGGTGCCGTGAACCGAGTCATATTTTAACAGGTGAGCGTTCGTCTTGACGTCGCCCAAGTCGTTGACGGCGACAAACTCGACGTCATTACGCTTGGCTTCCATCGCCGCGCGCATCGCCAGTCGCCCGATGCGACCAAAGCCGTTGATCCCAACCCGTACCGCCATTGTTGACCTCCTTCTGAGATTCTGAAGACGCCTCGCCTGTTTACGTATTTGTTTGAGTAGGCACACGGCCGAAATTGGCCGGCGAATACTCTTGCCGTCGGCGTGGAGGAGGCGCCGCGTTTGAAAACCGGCGAACAATCCCGCGATCCCGCCCTGCCGTCAACGGCTTTTTGGCCACGGTCACGGTTGACCCTTGCCGGGGGTGCAGCCTATCTTGGCCGCGCTCCGTACGGCCGGGAGGGGTGGGGATGGCGAACGAGCAATTTTCTTTGCCGATAAATGGACTTGCCGATGTCATGACGCGTCTGACGGCTGCGGTCGACCGGCTTGAGGAGGCCGCTGGGGCCGCCGGCGGAGGGGATTCCGACGTGGAGCGAGTCAAGGCTCTCGAATCTCAATTGGCGACGCATGCCGCACTCAACGAGGACGTGGCCCGGCGCCTGGACGCGACCATGGACCGCCTGACCAAACTTCTGGACGAGTAGAGCCTGTGGGCGATATCACGATCACCGTCAACAGTCGAGCGTATGACATTCGCTGTGATGACGGGCATGAGGGCGATGTCCTTGCGCTGGCGCGCGATGTCGACCGGAGGGTAACCGCTCTCGCCCGCGGCGTCGGCCAGGCTGGCGAGGCGCGCCTGTTGGTTCTCGCCGCGTTGATCATGGCCGACGAGGTCAAGAACGCCGGCGCCCGAACGTCGGTGGAACCGGCGGGTACGGGCGATGGCGGCGACCGAGCGACCCTCGACGTTGGGTCCGTCAACCGGCTGTCGGCGGACATCGAGGCACTGGCGGCGAGGATCGAGGCCGTTGCCGCCCGTCTCGCGGGCTCCTAGATTGTAGCGGGACGGTTGCTGCCGGGCGCGTCAGGTTGATGTATCCCTCCGGCCAACTCGAACCTCTAGGGAACTGTCCCTGCCGTGCTCCTGGGCGCGGTAAACGGTGCCCACCTGCTCGCGCAGGCCAGAGAGGATCATTGAACGCCAACGACCTACGCGGCGCCGTCCTACCTTGCTGCAATGGCCGCACTCGGACTCTAATACCATGCCCGTTGACACCATCGACGACGAAAAGACCGGCCTTCGCGATCGCATGCGGAAGCTGCGGCTCGTAGCAGACCAGAAGCAGGGACCGGATGCGGCGATGGCGATCACCCGGCACGTTCTTGACGGCATGGGCGCCTTGGGACTGCGGCCGGGCTCTATTCTCGCCGGCTATTACCCCATCGATACCGAGGTCGATGTGCGCCCGGTGATGTCGCGGCTGGCCGAACGGGGCGTGATATGTGCTCTGCCGGCGATCGTTGAGATGAATGCGCCGCTGACCTTTCGCCGCTGGCATCCGACCGATGCGGTGGAGAACGGACCGCTCGGCACACTGCAGCCCCCGGCGGACGCGGGCGAGGTTGACCCGGATGTGCTGTTCGTTCCGTTGCTCGCTTTCGACGACCGGGGCTATCGCTTGGGCCAGGGTGCCGGGTATTACGACCGGACGCTGGCCCGGCTGCGCGCCGAACGCCCCGTAGTTGCGGTCGGCATCGGGTTTGCGGCACTTGCTCGCGATGCCGTGCCGTTCGCTGATCACGACCAGCGTCTCGACTGGATATTGACCGAGAGCGCTCTACGGACGACCGATCGGTGAGGGTGCTGTTCTGTGGCGATGTCGTCGGCCGTTCCGGCCGCGACGCGGTGTGCGAGCGCATACCGCAGCTGCGCCGCGATCTCACGCTGGATTTCGTCGTCGTCAACGGCGAGAACGCCGCGCACGGGTTCGGCATTACCCAGGAGATCTGCCGGAGTTTTTATGACGCCGGCGTCGACGTCATCACCACCGGCAACCACGTCTGGGACCGGCGCGAGATCATCGACTACATCGGTGGCGATGCGCGGCTTCTGCGACCGTTGAACTATCCGGAAGCGACACCCGGCGCCGGTGCCAACGTTTACGCGGTCAACGGCCGGCGGGTCATGGTGTTGCAGGTGATGGGACGGCTGTTCATGGATCCGCTCGACGACCCGTTCGTGGCCGCCGAGAAGGCGCTGCGCACCCAGCGTCTCGGCGTGTCGGTGGATTGCATCATCGCCGATATCCACGCCGAGGCGACCAGCGAGAAGGCGGCGTTCGGGCACAGTCTCGACGGCCGCGTGTCTCTGGTGGCAGGAACGCACAGCCACATTCCCACCGGCGATGCGCGCGTTCTTGCCGGCGGCACCGGTTATATGACGGATGTCGGGATGTGCGGCGACTACAACTCCGTCATTGGCATGGACAAGGGGGCGGCGATCGCGCGTTTCGCCTCGAAGGTGCCGAAGAAGCGGCTGGAGCCGGCAGCCGGCGAGGCAACCCTTTGCGCGGTGTTTCTGGAAACCGACGATCGGACCGGCCTCGCGCGCCGGCTGGCGCCGGTCAAGGTCGGCGGGTGTCTATCACCGGAATGGCCGAGCGCGTGACCCGCCGGGCGTTCGGCCACCTTTGACGACATTCTGTCCGACGGCGTCCTGAACGGATTAGAATAGTCGCATCACGGACATCGCGCCGTACGGCGTCGGGAGGCATGGAGAAAGACGTCATGGCTGGTCATTCCCAGTTCAAGAACATCATGTATCGCAAGGGAGCGCAGGACGCGAAGCGCGCCAAGGCGTTCACGAAATTGATTCGCGAGCTGACCGTGGCGGCGCGGGCCGGTTCCGACGACCCCAGCGCCAACCACCGTCTGCGCGCAGCGATCGCCGCCTCAAAAGCCGCCAACATGCCGAAGGATACCATGGACCGGGCGATCCGGCGGGGTGCCGGCGGTGACGACGACACGCAGTACGAGGAAATCCGTTACGAGGGCTACGGCCCCGGCGGCGTTGCTCTGATCGTCGAGGCACTGACGGACAACCGCAATCGCACCGCCAGCGACGTCCGCGCCGCCTTCGGCAAGCATGGCGGAACCCTGGGCGAGACGGGCAGCGTCAGCTTCATGTTCGATCGCGTCGGGCTTATCCATTACCCGGGCGAAGCTGCCACGCCGGAGGAGATGTTCGAGGCGGCGCTGGACGCCGGCGCCGATGATTGCCGGAGCGACGACAGCGGCCATGAGGTGCTGTGCGGACCGGACGATCTGGCCCAGGTGCGCGAGGCGATGGAGGCGCGATTCGGCTCGGCCGACGTTGCTCGGCTCGATTGGCGCCCCCGTACATCGGTCAACATCGACACCGACAGCGCCGAGCCCCTCTTCAAGCTATTGAATTTGCTTGATGATAATGATGACGTGCAAAGAGTTGCGGCAAACTTTGACGTGGCTGACGAGATTATGGAAAACCTGAACGTCTAACGATCGTTCGGGAGCGCGTTCATGAACCTGACGGAGATGCGACCGGTCAAGCCCCGCGTCTGCGTCGGCTAGGTGCCTCTCCGACCATGAGGGTGATTGGCCTGGATCCTGGTTTGCGGGTGACCGGCTGGGGGGTCGTCGAGGCGGAAGGCGGGCATCTTCGACACGTTGCCCACGGCATTGTCGCCACCGACAGCCAACTTCCGCTTGCCCAGCGTCTCGTTGTCCTCGCCAAAGGGCTCGAGGACGTGATCGGCCGGCTGGACCCGTCGGAAGCGGCGGTGGAGGATACGTTCGTTAACCGCAATGCCATTTCCACTCTTCGGCTTGGCCAGGCCCGCGGTATCGCGCTGTTGGTGCCGGCCCGTGTTGGCCTGCCGGTTACCGAATACCTGCCTAATTTGGTCAAGAAATCCGTTGTCGGCAGCGGCCACGCGGCGAAGGAGCAGGTGCAGATGATGGTGCGGCGGCTGCTTCCGGGAGCGGAATTGACGTCGGCAGACGCGGCGGACGCGCTTGCCGTGGCCATTTGTCACGTGCACCACCGGGAATGGCGGGTGCGGGTGCGGGGCGCAGGCGGATGATCGCCAAACTGACCGGACGGATCGACGGTCTTGAGGCGCTCTCGGCCATTATCGACGTCGGTGGCGTCGGCTACTTGGTCTTTTGTTCCGGTCGAACGCTGGCACGGTTGAGTGTCGGGCAGACCGCGTCGCTCACCGTGGAAACCCTGGTGCGGGAGGACGCGATCCAGCTGATCGGTTTTGCCGACACGGCGGAGCGCGACTGGTTCCGCCTGCTGGTCAGCGTGCAGGGGGTGGGTTCGAAGGCGGCCCTCTCGATATTGGGCGGTTCCGAACCGTCAGCGCTGCACGCCGCGGTGGCCACCGGCGACCGCCGCGCTTTTACTCGTGCGCCCGGCATCGGGCCGAAGCTTGCGGCGCGCATCGTAAATGAGCTGAAATCGAGGGTCGGGGACATCGCGTCGGACGTAACCGATGCGTTGGCTGGCGGCCGCGAACGCATCAGGGCGGCGGCGGATGCCATCTCCGCCCTGATCAATCTGGGCTTCCGCCCGGCCGACGCCGAGGGGGCGGTCGCCGCGGCGCTCGGCCGCTTCGGCGGTGACGCCGGTGTCGACGCGCTGATCCGCAGCGGGCTCGCTGAGCTGGCGCCCCGTGAGGGGGCGCGATGACCGATGGCCTGGCCGATGGCGAAGGGGCGGCGGCGCGGCTGGTCAGTCCGGGGCAGCGCGAGGAACTGGCCGCCGAGCCGGCACTCCGGCCGGAGCGGCTGGCGGAATTCGTCGGCCAGCGCGAGACGTGCGACAATCTCGGCGTGTTCATCCAGGCTGCGTCCACCCGCGGCGAGGCTCTCGATCACGTTCTGCTGCATGGACCGCCCGGTCTCGGCAAGACGACGCTGGCGCAGATCATCGCGCGCGAGTTGGGCGTCGGCTTTCGCGCCACCTCGGGGCCGGTGATCGGCAAGCCCGGCGACTTGGCCGCCATCCTGACCAACCTCGACCGCCGCGATGTTTTGTTCATCGATGAGATCCATCGCCTGTCGCCGATCGTCGAGGAGATTCTCTATCCGGCGATGGAGGATCTGAAGCTCGACCTGATGATCGGTGAGGGTCCTGCGGCGCGCTCGATACGGATCGACCTGGCGCCGTTTACGCTGATCGGCGCCACCACACGGGCCGGCCTGATCACCACGCCGCTGCGCGAGCGCTTTGGCATTCCTCTGCGGTTGGACTTTTACGGCGTCGACGACCTTCGGCGCATCATCACGCGAGCGTCCGGACGATTGGCGATGGATTTGACTGACGATGGCGCGTTGGAGATTGCACGGCGGTCTCGCGGCACGCCGCGCGTCGCCGTGCGCCTGTTGCGCCGAGTTCGTGATTTCGCCTTGATCGCCGGCGATCATTCGATCGACCGGGCGGTCGCCGACCGCGCGCTCGGCAGATTGGACGTCGATCATGCCGGGCTTGATGCCATGGACAGGCGCTATCTGTCGTGCATCCAGCTTCATTACGGCGGCGGACCGGTCGGAATTGAGACGCTTTCCGCCGCGCTCGCCGAGGAGCGGGACACCCTTGAGGACGTGGTCGAGCCGTTTCTCATTCAGCGTGGCCTGGTGATGCGGACACCGCGCGGGCGCGTGCTGGCGTCGGCGGCCTACGGCCATCTGGGTCTTCCGCTGCCCGCTCATGCCGAGCAGTTGGCGCTGGTTTTGGAGACATCCGATGACGACTCCGGCTGCGGCCGCTGATGACCACGTGTTTGCCGTCCGGGTTTATTATGAGGACACCGACGCTGCCGGCATCGTGTATTATGCGAGTTACCTCAAGTTCGCCGAACGGGCGCGAACGGAAATGATGCGGGCATGGGGCTTCGACACGCCGTCGCTTCTTGCCCGGGAGGGGGTGATGTTCGCGGTCCGCCGCGGTGTGGTGGATTACAGGGCGCCGGCGCGGCTGGACGATCATCTCGCCATATCTTCGCGGGTTACCAGCCTTCGCGGCGCCTCGTTCGAGGTCCAGCAGATTGCCCGCAGGGACGGCGTCGACCTGTGCCGGATGACGTTCACGCTTGCCTGTGTGACCGCCGAAGCCCGTCCGTCACGCCTGCCGGAAACGATTGCCTCGGCGATTGCCGAGAATTCACAATTTGTCAAGCGTTAGAATGGGTTACGGTCTGATATATGGAACAGAATGTCATCAATGCGGTTGCCTTGGGCAACTCATTGCCGGTCGCCGACTTCTCAGTCTGGGCGATGTTTCTCAACGCCGATTGGGTCGTCAAGCTGGTGATGATTGTCCTCGTCCTGGCGTCGATCTGGAGTTGGGCGATCATCTTCGAGAAATCATTGACCTTGCGCGTCCTGAACAAGCGCGCCGAAGAGTTCGAGTCGTCGTTTTGGTCCGGTGCCGCCATCGACGATCTGTATGAGCAAATCGGGTCGCGGCCGCGCGATCCCATGTCGGCGGTGTTCGTCACCGCGATGCGGGAGTGGCGACGGGTGGTCGGCCGTCGATCGGCCGATCCGGACATCATGGAGGGCTTAGAAGACCGCATCGAACGGGTGATGCAGATCACCACCACCCGCGAGCTGGAACGGATCGAGCGCTACCTGACGTTTCTGGCCTCCACCGGCTCGACGGCGCCATTCGTCGGCCTGTTCGGCACCGTCTGGGGGATCATGCACAGTTTTCAGGCCATCGCGCTGTCCAAGAACACAAGTCTTGCCGTGGTGGCGCCCGGAATTGCGGAGGCGCTTTTTGCGACCGCGCTGGGTCTGCTGGCGGCGATTCCGGCTGTGCTGGCCTACAACAAGCTGTCCCGCGACGTCGACCGGTACGCGACCCGGGTCAACGGCTTCGCCGGCGAGTTTCTGGCCATTCTGTCCCGGCAGATGGAGGATGATCGCTGACCATGGCTTCCACCATCGAACGACGCAGCCACACCTTCGGCGGCCGGCGGTCGTCGCGGCCGATGAGCGAGATCAACGTGACGCCGATGGTCGATGTCATGCTGGTGCTGCTGATCATCTTCATGATCACGGCGCCGCTGCTGACCACCGGCGTCCAGGTCGACCTTCCCGAGGCGCCGGCGGCGGCGATTAAAGGTCAGGACGAGCCGATTTCCGTGAGCATCGATCGCGAGGGCAAGGTGTTCATGGGCGATGACGAGATTACGCTCGACGCGCTGGTCGTCCGCCTGCAGACGATCGCCGCCACAAACCCGGACGTGCGGGTGTTCGTCCGCGGCGATCAGGGGATCGACTATGGCCACGTGATGCGTGTGGTTGGCACCATTCATACGGCCGGGCTGCGGAAAGTAGCGTTGGTCACCTATCCCGTCACCGGCGACGTCAAGCCGCGCGCGGCGACCGGTTTGGATTCAACCTCGGGGTAATGATGCGTCGCTCGTTCGCGGCTTCGGTGGGTGTGCATCTACTGATCGTGGTGCTGGTCATTGTCGGTTTGCCGTCGACGCCGCGCGTGCCCGATATTGACGAAAATCCCGTCATGGTGGACCTCGTCAGTCTGACGGACACTTCCGCAGGGTTCCCAGGGGACAAGGCGACCGCGGAAGACCAGAAGCCGGCGGCCGTTGCAAAACCGCCAGCCGCTGAACGCGAGCCGGCGCCGGACGCCGTGCCCCCGCCGCCGAGAGTCGAGCCGAAGCCGGAGATCATCCCCTCGCCCGAGCCTGAAACAGCCCCACCGCCGGAGCCCGAGGTGACGGCAGCACCGCCGCCGCCGGAGCCGCAGGTCAAGGAGTTGGCACCCGCTCCCGCCGTTCGTCCGGCCCCAACGGAAGCGGAGGCTGCCGAGCCCGAACCGGTGGCCGAACCGGAGCCAGAACCAGAACCTGTGCCCGAACCAGTCGTCGCGGATGCTGCGCGACCGGTGCCGCTGCCCGTTGCGCAACGCAAGCCCACGCCGCCCGAGCGACCGCGGGAGGTCGCCGAGGAGGCTCCAAAACCCGCCGAGGAGCCGGCGCCGCCGCCGCAGCCGTCGAAACCAAAACCGTCGGAGGAGACAGATTTCGCGGCCGTGTCAAAGGCGGTGCGCGGGCTGGAAACCCCGTCATCGAATCGGGCTCCAGCGGCCGAGGGTCCGTCCCTCGAGGATCGCCTGGCGCGTGCCCTTGGTACGGGGGGGAACTCGGGCGGTGCGTCGTCGTCGCCGCAGGCGGGGCCGGTGACCAGCGGCGAAATCGACGCGGTTCGCCGCCAGATCGAGCGGTGCTGGAACCTGCCGAGCGGCGTGAAAGAAGCCGATAACCTAATCGTCGCGGTTCGGGTCACCATGAATGCCGATGGGACGCCACAGTCAGCGAGGGTCGAAGACGCCGGCGCGATGCAATCCAATCCGCATTATCGCGCGGCGGCGGAAAGCGCGGTGCGCGCGATATTGAACCCGCGTTGCCATCCCTTCAGACTCCCGCCCGAAAAGTATCAAACGTGGAAGACAATGACCCTGGTATTCAATCCGAAGGAGATGTTCGGGACATGACACCGCGCTGTGTGATGCGGAACGCCGTCGTCATTATTGTGGCGCTCGCCGGCCTGCTTTGGGGGATGACGCTTCCGGCCCGCGCCGAACTGCGCATCGATATCACCCGCGGTGTCGTCGAGCCGATGAAAATTGCCATCCTTCCCTTTGGCGGCGACACCCCGAACGAGAGCCGTATCGGGCAGGATTTATCTCAGGTCATTACGGCAAATCTTGAGCGCTCGGGGCTGTTCGAACCGCTTAACGTGCAGGCGTTTCTCAACCTCCAGCCGTCAATCGACTCAGCACCGCGCTTTGTCGACTGGCGCCAGATCAACGCTCCGGCAATGGTGCACGGCTGGGTGAGCCGGCAGTCCGACGGCAAGCTCAAGATCGAGTTCCGGCTTTGGGACGTTTTCGCCGAACAACAGATGGTCGGCCTTGTTTACGTGACCGATCCGGGCAACTGGCGCCGTATCGCGCATGTCATTTCAGACGCGATTTACAAACGCATGACCGGCGAAGAAGGGTATTTCGATACCCGAATCGTCTATGTATCGGAAACGGGGCCGCACAGCCGGCGAATCAAAAGGCTTGCTGTGATGGATCAGGACGGCGCCAACCATCGCTTTCTCAGCGACGGCTCGTCTCTCATTCTCACGCCCCGGTTCTCACCGTCGCTGCAGGAGATCACCTATCTGCGCTTCGCTGACGGTGTTCCGCGCGTCTACATCCGCAGTATCGAACTGCCGCGCGAGGAGCTGGTCGGGAACTTTCCTGGCATGACGTTTGCGCCACGCTTTTCGCCGGATGGCGAGACGCTCATCGTCAGCATGGCGCAGAACGGCAACACTGATATCTATAGCATCGATTTGAGAACCCGCGCCCAGCGGCGGCTGACACAGAATTCATCCATCGACACGTCGCCCTCGTACGCGCCCGATGGTCGCCGGATCGTGTTCGAATCGGACCGTAGCGGCACTCAGCAGCTTTACCTGATGGATGCCGACGGCGGCAACGTCCAGCGAATCAGCTATGGTCCCGGGCGCTATGCCACACCCGTGTGGTCGCCCAAGGGCGATCTGATCGCATTCACAAATATCAACGGCGGAAAATTTACCATTGGGGTCATGAGGCCGGACGGCTCCGGCGAAAGAACGCTGGCAAGCGGCTACACCGTCGAGGGGCCGACCTGGGCGCCGAACGGCCGAGTATTAATGTTCTACCGGCAGGAACCGGTCGAAAGCGACTTTCGAGGCGGCCGCTCGCGTCTGTACACAATCGATACCAACGGCCGAAATGAGCGCGAAGTGCCGACGCCGCTGGATGCCTCCGATCCGGCCTGGTCGCCGTTGCAGCCATAGGATGAAGTTCTGATGGCCTTGATTTACGATCCGGCGCGTGCAAGCTGGTTCATGGTTCGTGCCGACGGCGGCGGAGCGTGTTCGATGCGCCCGATATCACTTCTTCTAAACGTTATCTCTCTTTTCCGACGAGGATTACCGATGATGACGCGAAAGCTGCTTTTCGTACTGCCTTTGGCTTTGATGATCGCCGCGTGTTCGACCATGGACGAGGAAGAGCCCCTCGCCAGCGGTTCCGGCGGGGTTGGTGGCGCGGGCGCGGCGGGATCATCCGGCGGCGTCGGGGGTGTGGGCGGGGCCGGGGGCTCCGGCGGTAGCGGCGACTTCTCCAGCTATCCGGCTGGCGGCGCTGGCGGCGCGTATGGCGGGTCGTCCATGGAAGCGACGCAGGCGCAGGCAGAGCTCGTTCAGGTGGGCGACCGTGTCTTCTTTGGCTACGATCAATACACGCTCGATTCCGAAGCGCAGGCGATCCTCGAGCGCCAGGCGGCGCTGCTCAATTCGCAGCCGTCCCTGACCTTCATCATCGAAGGACACGCCGACGAACGCGGTACCCGCGAATACAATCTGGCCCTTGGCGAACGGCGTGCCAACTCGGTCAAGGATTACCTGGTCGGCATGGGCATCCAGCCGAACCGGCTGAGTGCCGTGTCTTTCGGGGAAGAACGGCCGGCCGTCGTGGGCGCGGGCGAAGACCTCTGGGCCCAGAATCGCCGCGCCGTTACCGTGGTCGTCGGATCCACAGCGGGAAGCTGATCGTTGCGGTCCGTTAAGAGTGAGCGGCGGGTGTCGTCACAGCGTCGAGGTCGGGTTTTGATGGAATGGTCGAGCGTGTGTCGCCGGGTAGTTTCAGTGCTTATGGCGGCATCGGTGATCGGGGTGGCGTTTCCTGCTTTCAGTCAGAGCGGTGCGACGAATGCCGAAGCAATGCAGCAGCGGATCGAGTTTCTGGAACGACAGGTTCGCTACCTCAGTCAGCAGGTGGTCGGCGGTTCCGGTAGCGGCGGCCCGCCGCCGGTCGCGCCGGCGCCCCTGCCGGGAGCCGGTTCGGCGGGTGATCCGGCGGCCGCGCGCCTAACGGGGCGGCTGGACCAGCTGGAGCAGGACCTGAGGTCCGTCACCGACCGGCTTGACCAGGTCAACTTTCGCGTAAAGCAGGTGAACGAAAAGCTGGATCGGTTGACCGCCGATCTCGACTATCGCCTAGGCGATAACGCGGCTCCACCGGCGGGGCCGTCGAAGCGGAGCGACGCGCCGGAACCGGCTGATCCCGATCGTACCGACGCCGCGGCGACCGCCGCCGGCGCCGCGGCTGCCGGCGCCGCGGTAGGTGGCGCGGCCGGTGGAGCGGGGAATGCGGCGGCCGCGGACAGGGGAAAGCCAGGCCCCGGGGCCGGGCCGCGTGTTCTCGGTACGATGACGCCGGAGGAATTCGAGCGCAATCGGCCCCCGCCGCCGGCGCCGGAGTCTCAACCCGCGGCGGATGCCCCGTCCCAGGCGGCTGTCGCCTCGGCGACGCCGCGCGAGCAGTACAGCACCGGTTTCGACTTGATGCAGAAGGGTCGAAACGCCGAAGCCCGGATCGCGTTCGAGAGCTTCCTGAAACGCCATCCGGACAACGCGCTCGCCCCTAACGCCCGTTATTGGCTGGGCGAGACGTACTATGCGGAGGGCGACTATACCGATGCCGCCACGACGTTTCTCGATGGCTACGAGAAGAACAAGACCGGCCCGAAAGCACCCGAGACGCTGCTGAAGCTTGGCCTATCGCTGTCCAAGCTGGATAAGAAGCGCGAGGCGTGCGCCACCTTCCAGGAATTGGACCGCGCGTTTCCGAACGCCCCCGACTCCGTAAAGGGGCCGTCGGCGGCGGAAAAGCAACGTCTCGGCTGCACCTGAACGGCGGCGGAACCGCGCCCAAGGTGAGCGGCGCCGAACCGCTTGGCGACGGCGACTTCGCCACCCTGATGGCCGGCTTCGAGCCCTTCGAGACGCGTCCCCGGCTTGCCGTGGCGGTTTCCGGTGGCGCCGACAGCCTAGCGCTGGCCCTTCTGGCCGGGCGGTGGGCAGGCCGCATCGGCGGCCGGGTCGATGCGCTTATCGTCGATCACAAGCTGCGCGCCGCGTCGGTCACGGAGGCGGAGGACGTCCGTCGTCAGCTGACGGCGTGGGGACAATTCTGTCACATTTTAAGCTGGACGGACGGCAAGCCGAACGGCGGCGTGCAAGCGGCGGCGCGCGCGGCGCGTTACCGGCTGATGACGGGATGGTGCCGGGATGCCGGCGTGCTGCACCTGCTGGTGGGCCATCACGCCGCCGACCAGGCGGAAACAGTGGCCATGCGACTGCTGCGCGGCTCGGGGCCGCGGGGTCTTGCGGGCATGCGGAGGGAGGTCGCGACCAGCGAGTGTCGAATTCTGCGGCCGTTTCTGAGCATCGAACCGGAGCGGTTGCGTGCCACGCTCGCGGCCGCCAGCGAGCCGTGGGTCGAGGACCCCAGCAACGCCGATGAGACCTTCACGCGCGTCCGCCTGCGTGCCCTCATGCCGAGCCTCGCCGCCGCCGGTGCCGGCCGTGACGTTCTCGCAATGACCGCAACAAGAGCCGCTGATGTGGCTGACGCTTTCGATGTCGTTGTCACCGCCGCCATCGCGCGGGTGGTCACGCCGCACCCCGTCGGCTGTGTCTGGATCGATCGGCACGCGTTTCTGGAACTGCCGCCGGTGATCGCACGCCAGGTTCTGTCCCGCGTGCTGGCATCGGTAGGCGGCCGTCGTTCCGAGCCGCCGGCGGCTTCGGTAGAGGCAATGCTTGGACGTCAACGCGAAGATGACGATCGCGGCGGGTGGACATTGGCCCGCTGCCGTGTGCTTCAGAGCCAAGCTCGGCTGCTCGTCTGTCGCGAGACGCGCGGGTTACCACCGCCGATGGTACCGCCCGTCCATAAACAGATGTCGTGGGACCATAGATTTCGCCTGCAGGTGTGGGGAGATGCCGCTGCGGAGATGCGCGTGCAGCCGCTCGGCGCCGACGGATGGCGGGAGATCAAGGATCGGAGACCGGATCTCCTGTCGCGACGGCTTCCCAGGGCGGCAGGCATCACGCTGCCGGCGCTCGTCGATGCGCGGGGCGTGCTGGATGTCCCACAGCTTGGCTATCGACGGGATGGCGGTACCGCCACTGCCGGCTGCCGGCTGGTGGCCCTGTTCCGACCCGCTCGTTCGCTGGCCGGGACCGGCTACTGCCTTGCCTAGCGTCTTTCGTGTATTATCTTTTGATCACATGGAAATCTCGACGACTGCCGTATGCTTTTGAGCGAACATTGAACAGCGGTCGCATGCAGGAACGGAACGCGTGAACATCAGCCGAAATGTAGCTCTCTGGATCGTCGCGGCGCTGCTCCTGTTCGCGCTGTTCAACTTGTTCCAGAGCAACGCGCCCCGAACCGCGCAGCAGCCCATCGCCTACTCCGACTTTCTGGCACAGGTCAAAGGCGGCGAAATCCGCGAAGTGACGATCAAGGGCCGGGACATCAGTGGCGTGTTCCGCGACGGGCGGCCGCTCGCGACCTATGCGCCAGACGACCCCGGCCTGATGGATATGCTGCAGCAGCACGACGTTCGCGTCAGCGCGCAGCCGTCGGACGACGGGACGCCGACCATTTGGAGCGTGCTGATATCGTGGTTCCCGATGCTTCTGCTCATCGGCGTGTGGGTGTTTTTCATGCGCCAGATGCAGGCGGGCGGCGGCAAGGCGATGGGCTTCGGCAAGTCGCGGGCGCGCCTGTTGACCGAGAAGACCGGGCGGGTGACCTTCAGCGATGTTGCGGGCATCGACGAAGCCAAGCAGGAATTGCAGGAGATTGTCGAGTTCCTGAAGGACCCGCAGAAGTTTCAGCGCCTCGGCGGCAAAATTCCGAAGGGCTGTTTACTTATCGGTCCGCCCGGAACCGGCAAAACGCTGCTGGCGCGCGCCATTGCCGGCGAAGCGAACGTTCCCTTTTTCACCATTTCGGGGTCGGATTTCGTCGAGATGTTTGTCGGCGTCGGCGCCAGCCGCGTGCGCGACATGTTCGAACAGGGCAAGAAGAATGCCCCCTGTATTATCTTCATTGACGAGATCGATGCGGTCGGCCGCCATCGCGGCGCGGGACTTGGCGGCGGCAACGACGAGCGCGAGCAGACCCTCAACCAGCTGCTGGTCGAGATGGATGGCTTCGAGGCCAACGAGGGCGTCATCCTGATCGCGGCCACCAACCGGCCGGACGTTCTCGACCCGGCGCTGTTGCGACCGGGCCGGTTCGACCGCCAAGTGGTCGTCGCCAACCCGGACATCCTGGGTCGTGAGCAGATTCTCAAGGTGCACATGCGTAAGGTGCCGCTGGCCCCCGACGTGGACGCAAAGGTCGTTGCGCGCGGTACGCCGGGCTTTTCCGGCGCCGATCTGGCAAATCTGGTCAACGAGGCGGCGTTGATCGCCGCGCGGTCCGGCAAGCGCCTGGTGACGATGGCCGATTTTGAAGCGGCAAAAGACAAGGTGCTGATGGGCGTCGAGCGGCGTTCGATGGTCATGACCGACGAGGAAAAGCGCCTGACCGCCTATCACGAGGCCGGACACGCGATTGTTGGACTGACCGTGCCGCTGCACGATCCGTTGCATAAGGTTACCATCATTCCGCGCGGCCGGGCGCTGGGCGTCACCATGTCGCTTCCCGAGCGCGATCGCTACAGCTACTCGCAGCTCGAGCTTGAGTCGCGGCTGACGGTGCTGTTCGGCGGGCGCATTGCCGAGGAGATGATCTTCGGTCCCGAAAACGTGACCACGGGCGCTGGCAACGACATCAAGCAGGCAACCGACATGGCACGCCGCATGGTGACTGAGTTCGGATTCTCGGAGAAGCTTGGGCCGCTGCGCTACACGAACAATCAGGAGGAAGTGTTCCTTGGCCATTCGGTGACCCAGCACAAGCATGTGTCCGATACCACCGCGCGCCTTATCGACGAAGAAATTCGGCGCTTGATCGATGGTGCGGAGGAGCGGGCGCGGGAAATTCTGACCGATCGCCGCCAAGACATGGAGCAGGTGGCGCTGGCGCTTCTCGAGTATGAGACGCTCAGCGGAGAGGAGGTTCGTGCGCTGTTGAGGGGGGAATCGATTTATCGCCCGGAACCGTCGGAGCCCGATGCCGGCAAAGGCAAGGACGGCGGCGGGCGCCGGTCGTCTGTACCGACGACGGGCAAGAAGACGAGCGATCACCCGCCCGCTGGCAGCCTTGGCCCCGAGCCGCAACCGGGGGCGTGACAACTACTTGAATGCATGGCTCCCTCGGACGATACCGTCGCCCTAAGCGTATCCCGGCATAATCGTACCTTCGCGGTGCTGTCGTTAGACCGTCCGTTGATCATGGGGGTCGTCAACGCGACGCCGGACAGCTTTTCCGATGGCGGCCACTGGTTCGAAGCCGACGCGGCCGTTCGGCATGCGCGCCGGCTGGTGGCCGACGGTGCGGACATCATCGACGTGGGCGGCGAGTCGACGCGGCCGGGAGCCGAACCCGTTGGGGCGGACGAAGAATGCCGCCGGGTCGTGCCGATCATCCGAACCCTCGCCGCCGACGGCTTGGTGGTATCCGTCGACACCCGCCGTTCCGCCGTTATGGCGGCGGCGATCGATGCCGGAGCGTGCATAGTCAACGATGTCACCGCGCTCACCGGCGATCCCAAAGCACTCCCACTCGTGGCCTCGTCATCCGTCGGCGTGGTTCTGATGCACATGCAGGGCGATCCGCGCACCATGCAGGTGGAGCCCCGATACGTTGATGCGCCACGGGAGATCTTTGACTGGTTGGCCGCCCGTGTCGCCCGATGCCGGGAGGCGGGCATTGCCGCCGGCCGCATTGCTGTCGACCCGGGCATCGGTTTCGGCAAAACCGTTCGGCATAACGTGGAGCTGCTGGCCGGCCTGTCCCGCTACCGCGACCTCGGCAGCGCGGTGGTGATCGGTGTGTCGCGAAAGAGCTTTATCGCTCGATTGAGCCGGGAGGAGCCGCCGGATCAACGACTGGCCGGGTCGTTGGCGGCGGCACTGACGGCGGTGGCGCGGGGCGCGGATATTCTGCGCGTTCATGATGTTGCGGCAACGCGCCAGGCGCTCGCGGTTTGGCTGGCTATCGAGGAGACAGCACGCCAAGGATAGCAGGGGGCCCGACGAAGAACTGGACGACACCAACGCCGGGGCCGTAAAAATGGTAAGGTGACGATTGGGCATAAGGTCCGGCAGGGGAAGGATCCGAGCGTGAAGCGACACCTTTTCGGCACAGACGGCATTCGCGGACTGGCGAACCGCGAGCCGATCACCGCGGAAACGGCGCTCAAGGTCGGTATGGCGGCGGGCCTGCAGTTTCAGCGCGGCCATCATCGCCATCGCGTCGTGATCGGCAAGGATACGCGCTTGTCCGGTTACATGCTGGAGAACGCCCTGACCGCCGGGTTCATTTCCGTTGGCATGGACGTCATTCTGGTCGGGCCGATACCGACGCCGGCGGTCGCCGTTCTGACCCGCTCGTTGCGTTGCGATTTGGGCGTGATGCTGTCGGCGTCGCACAATCCGTTCGAGGACAACGGCATCAAGCTGTTCGGCCCCGACGGCTACAAGCTGTCCGACGACGTCGAGGCGGCGATCGAGGCATGGATGAGCACTAGTCTCGAATCCCATCGGACGGGCCCGTCGGCGCTCGGCCGGGCCAAGCGCCTCGACGACGTTCACGGCCGCTACATCGAGTTCGTGAAGCACACCTTTCCACGCGGCTTGACCCTGTCCGGGCTGCGCATCGTCATCGACTGCGCCAATGGCGCAGCGTACAAGGTCGCTCCGGATATTCTTTGGGAACTCGGCGCCGAGGTCATGCCCATCGGCGTGGCGCCGGACGGGACGAACATCAACAAGGATTGCGGGTCGACGGTTCCCGAGGGCGTCTGCCGGGCGGTCGCCGAATACCGCGCTGATTTCGGCATGGCGCTGGACGGCGATGCCGACCGTGTCATCATCGTCGACGAAAAGGGGGCAGTGATCGACGGCGATCAGGTGATGGCGCTGATCGCGCGCAGCTGGCAGTCCCGCGGAACACTCAAGCAGAACGGGCTTGTCGCCACGGTCATGTCGAACATGGGTCTCGAACGCTATCTCGGCGGTATCGGCATTTCGTTGGAACGCACCCAGGTCGGCGACCGCTATGTGGTCGAGCATATGCGGCAATTCGGCTTTAACGTCGGCGGCGAGCAGTCGGGTCACATCATCCTCAGCGACTATACGACAACGGGCGATGGACTGATCGCGGCACTCCAGGTGCTCGCCGTGCTGGTGGCGTCCGGTCAACGCGCCAGCGAGGCACTCTCCTTGTTCGAGCCGCTGCCTCAGATCCTGCGTAGTGTGCGGTATGGCGGCGACGATCCATTGCAGTCGGAAGCGGTTCAAAAGGCCATTGACGACGGCCATCGCCTGCTGGGCAATTCCGGGAGGCTGCTCGTTCGCCCGTCGGGGACCGAACCGCTCATTCGCGTCATGGCGGAAGGCGAGGACGAAGTCGCGATCGGCGGTCTCGTCGACGGCATCTGCGGGGTCATCCGTGCCGTTGCCGCCTGAGCCGCGGGCTTAACGTGCATGCGCGGTCGCGTCCTGATTGTCGCCGGTTCCGACTCGGGCGGCGGTGCCGGCATTCAAGGCGATATCAAGACGGTCACCGCGCTCGGCGGGTACGCGGCGTCGGCGGTTACGGCGCTGACGGCGCAGAACTCGCAAGGTGTGTTTGGCATACTCGACGTTCCGCCGGATTTCATTGTCCAGCAGATGCGGCTCGTGCTGGTGGACATCGGCGCCGACTGCATCAAGATCGGTATGCTGCACCGGGTCCCGGTTATCGATGCTGTGTGCGACGTTCTGAAAGCGGAGGCCGCCGGCATCCCGGTGGTTGTCGATCCGGTGATGATCGCCAAGGGCGGGCATCCCCTTCTGGAGGACGACGCCGTCGCCGTGCTGCGCACCCGGCTTGTTCCGCTCGCCAGCGTCCTCACGCCCAATCGTCCGGAGGCCGAGGCGCTCGCCGGCGGCGGTGATGCCTCGGCTGATGAACGGGCGGCGCGCCTGTTGGCGCTTGGCCCGGCGGCGGTGCTGTTGAAGGGCGGCCACGATCCGGGTGCCGTGGTCCGGGATGTGCTGTGGGAGCGGGGAGGAACGGCACCTATGGTGTTCGAGGACACCCGCATCGACACCAGGCATACCCACGGCACCGGCTGTGCGCTGGCGTCGGCGATCGCCACCGGCATCGCCCAGGGTCTTGCCGTCGGGCCCGCCGTCGCACGGGCCCGTGCGTACGTGCGCGAGGCCATCCGCAGCGCGCCAGGCTTCGGCGGCGGTCACGGTCCGCTGAACCATGGCCACACGGCCCGGGCGTATCCGCCGCCATCGGATTGATACGGTCGATTGCGACGCGCTTGCGCCCGCGTCGCGCGCATGAAATTGTGCCTCAACAACAAAAAGCTAGAGCAATTTTCATTTGACCGTACACATCGTTATCCTTCGGCCGCGCCCAAGCTCACGCACGTAGAGGTACGCTCCGCGCGGCTCGCCTCGACGGCTTTTAAGTACGGCCAAAGCAAAATCGCCCCAGGACGGGAGGCGGCGGCATGAACCTGGAAAAAGTTGTCTTCGGCTTTTTCATCATCCTCGCGATGACGCTGAACTTCAGCTTTGTCTACGGTGAGATCGATAACCCGAACCACCACATCGTTACGGAGTTCTTTTTGGTCGTCGTCGTCAATCTGATCGCGACCTCGCTGAAGCTGGGCGATCGGTCTCAAATCGGCGCCCTGTTGCTGGCGACCAGTCTCGTCGCCGACCTCCAGCTTATCGCCGCGGCCATCATCTGGTCCGTCAGCGCGCACGTTCACGAGACGGGGACGACGTCCGCCGCCTTCGTGCTAATCGTGTCGCTATCGGCGGGAGCGCTGGTATCAAACATCATCTCGGTCGTCGTCGTGGTTGCCGAGACGTTGATGCTGCGGCGCTAAGAGAGCCCGCAATGGCCGGCACGACGAGCTCGCGGCGCGTCACCTTTATCATCCTGCGCTTTATGCGCCGCCCGATCCTTGTCCTCATCATCGTCTACTCCGTGGCCATGCTTGGGTGGTCGCTCATTCCCGGGCCGTCCCTCGATGGCGGCGAGCCGCACCCGCTCAGCCTGTTCCACGCGTTCTATTTCCTTGCCTACACCGCGACGACCACGGGCTTCGGTGAAATTCCCTATCCCTATACGGACGCGCAGCGGATGTGGGCGATCATCTCGCTCTATGCGGGTGTGGTCGCCTGGCTCTACGCGATCAGCGCCATCGTCCGGCTGGTGCAGAATCCGCATTATCAAAGCGCACTGTCCGAACGGCGGTTCGCGCGACGGGTCGCCCGGCTGCCCGGCCCGTTCGTCATCGTCTGCGGTTTCGGAAGCACCGGCAGTCTGTTGACGAGGGGCCTGAGCGATTCCGGCATCGATGCGGTGATCCTCGACCGCGACCCCGACCGCATCGCCGCCGTGCATCTGCGCGACTATCGGGTGACGACGCCGGCGTTTTGCGCCGACGCCCGCATTACCGATCACCTGATCGAGGCCGGGCTGATGCGGCCAAACTGCCGGGCGGTGGTGGCGCTCACCAGCGAGGAGGAGGTCAACGTCAAGATCGCGGTTTCCGCACGACTGCTCAACGCCGGCGTTCAGGTGATCACGCAGGTGACCCGGGAGGAGTTCGTGGAAATACTGGCCACCTTCGGGCCGGACGTCAGGGTGATCGATCCGTTCCAGACCTTCGCCCGCTATCTGGGAGCGACCATCCACGGGCCGGTGATCCATATGTTGAACGAATGGCTGGTTGGCGCGCCCCAGGCCAACCTCGCCATGTATCCGGAGCTTCCCCAGGGTCGCTGGATCGTCTGCGGCTTCGGACGGATGGGGCAGGACATTCGCGACGCGTTTCACACGCTCGGCATTCGAACCGTCGTTATCGACCCCAATCTGACCGATGAGGAGGCGCGGTTGCCGAACATGATCCGCGGCCGGGCGACACAGACGACGCTCAAACGCGCCGGGATCGAAGGCGCGGCCGGGGTGGTCGCCGGCACGAATTCGGATCCGGAGAACCTGGGCATTGTCCTCAACGGCCGGGCACTCAATCCCGACATCTTTCTCGTCGTTCGCCAGAACCGCTACCGGAATCAGGTGCTGTTCAACGCGGCGGCGGCGGATCTGATCATGCAGCCCAATCTCGTCAGCGCGCGCCGAATCCACTTTCTGCTGATCGCACCGCTGTTGCGGACGTTTTTCGGTCACGTCCGCGAACACCAGCTTAAGGGCGACGATACGGTGTTGCGCGAGATCGTGACGCTGGTTCACGATCGGCTAGGCGAGGCCATACCCCGGTTGCGGACCCTTGTCATCGATGAGGCGCATGCGCCGGGGGCTCTGGCCGTGATCCGATCCGGGGTGCCGTTGACGCTGGGCGATGCGCTCAAGGATCCGACCGACCGGAGCCACGTCCTGCCTTGCGTCGCCCTTGTCCTGCGGTCGGGTTCGGAGGTGCTCGCCATACCGCCCGCCGACCGAACGCTTATCACGGGTGATGAGATTCTGGTTTGCGGCTCAGCGGCCGGCTACCACCTGCTCGAGGCTACGTTGCATAACGAATACACGCTCCGCTATCTCATCACCGGGGTTGACGAACCCCGCGGCACGATCCTGCGCTGGCTGAGGCGCCACAGGCAGGGTGGCAGCGGAACGGCTGTCGCCTCCCGCGCGCCGTGACCGCATTCAAGGACCATTTTTCCACCGTTGCCGATGATTATGCGCGGTATCGGCCGACCTATCCGCCGGCGCTGGCGGCCCGTCTGTCCGAAGCGTGCCGCCGTCATCGGTGCGCGTTCGACGTGGGCTGTGGAACGGGCCAGCTGTCGGTTCTCCTGGCGAATCATTTTGACTTGGTACGGGCGACCGACGCGAGCGAGCGGCAGATCGCGGCGGCCAAGCGTCACGCCCAAGTGGTCTATGCGTGCGAAACGGCTGAACAAATCGGCGCGCCTGAGGACTCCGCCGACCTCATCGTTGCGGCTCAAGCGGCGCATTGGTTCGATCGGCCGCGCTTTTACGCCGAGTGTCGACGCATCGGCACTCAGGGGGCGGTGATCGCTCTGGTGGCATACGGCATCCCGCGGCTTGACGGTGCTCCGGGCCGAGTCGTCGCAGAGTACCATGGCCGCGATCTGAAGCCGTACTGGCCATCGGAACGACGCGATGTCGATAGCGGCTATCGGGATTTCGGCTTTCCGTTCGCCGAGATCGGCGTGTCGGCGCCGGCCATTATCCGCAATTGGCGGCTTCAGGACCTGCTTGGGTATTTACGGACATGGTCCGCGGTGAGACAGGCCGAGGCATCCGGCGCCATCGACATGATCACAACAGCCGAGCGCCGGTTGGCGGCCGCTTGGGGCGAGGCGAGCGAGCGCCGAACGGTCACCTGGCCGGTGTCGATGCGAGTCGGGCGGTTGTAATACCAACCACACTCATCATCCAGTAAGGGCGTCGACGACGTGAGAGTGGGTAGTGGCGTCGGCATCTTTTCCGGCAGCCAGGCGATCGGTCTGTAGGCGGCAGCGCTTTACCGTGATCCCGTCGCCCAGCAAGCGCGCCGCGATGGACGCACGCTCGTAGAACTGCTCGGCGCTCTGGCGTTCGCCGCACCGCTGCGCAACCAGTCCAAGCTGGTAGTTGGCGCGCGCTACGCCGCCCAGATCGTCCATTTCCTTCGCCACGTCGAGAGCGCTTTCGTAGCAGGCGCGAGCCTCGGCCGCATCGCCGTGCAAAAAGGCCAGGTTGCCCAGTTGATGGCACGTGCGGGCGACGGATGAATGATCGCCGAGGCGAGTGCCGAAGGCGAGGGCGCGTCGGTACCACTCCCGAGCTAGACGGGCGTTGCCTTGCTTTTGGGCCACGATGCCGAGTTGATGGCAGACACGGCCCTGCTGTGACGCATCGCCGGCGTCGGCGAAATCGGCAACGCTCTGTTCGTAATAAGCGCGCGCGCCAGCGTAATCGTCGGACAGAAACCGGATGTTGCCCAGGATGTAGGACACGCTCGCCGATCCCCAGCGGTCGTTGAGGATGTCGAAGACCTCACCAAGCTTAACGATCAGCCGCTCCGCTTGAGAATGTGATGGAGTGGCGATGCCCTCGAGTGTGGGTTCGCCGACCATGCGACCCAATTTCCACAGAAGATTCTGAAAACCGTCCGACAAGCTGCTCTTGACGACAGCTTGAACGCTATCGGCCTCGTTATCCAAGCGGGAGACTCCCTGTCGCTTTTTTTGTTTCGGCGGAAGTGTCCGGCGATTCTATCTTGCGACGCAAGACTGAGTTGATGGCGATGCTTGTTTCTTGCCCAGATTTGCACGAGGAGAACGATGGCCGGATGCGTTGATCATGCATAGCCAAACCAGCCGCGACGTAATGTTGTCAAAAAAAATACATGGCAAATTGCAGAAATTTTATAGTATATAAATATTAAAATAATATATCGAAATATATCTATATTATCTGGAATTAAATCCGTCGCCGATAAATGCCTTTCATGCTATAAGCTAAAAAATAGCTCGTATAGCTACGAGCTTTTATTATAGAAAAGTGTTCGGACTGTCACGTCAAAGGCGTTCGATGAGAGAAAGGAGCACGCGATGCTGACGTACCTTCCTCCGGTTGGCGGCGGACGAGAGGAGGACGATAATGCGGAGCGGAACGGTAGAGGCGGCGGAAGCGGCCTGCGCGTTATCGTCGTCTCATCGCAAAAAGGCGGATCGGGTAAAACAACGCTGTGCGGCCATCTCGCCGTACAGGCGGAGCTTGCCGGTCACGGCCCGACGGCACTGATCGATACCGATCCTCAGGGCAGTCTCTCGGAATGGTGGAATATCCGTCCGGTGGAGACGCCGTTATTCATGAAGGCGCAGGTCGAGTTCCTGCACGAGGATTTGCGCCAGCTCGAGCGGTCGGGCGTCCGGCTTGTCTTCATCGACACGCCGCCCGCGGTCACCGAAGTCATTCGAAACATCGTCGCTTTTGCCGACCTGGTGGTCATCCCGACCAAACCGTCGCCGCATGACCTGCGTGCGGTCGGCGCAACGCTCGACATCGTCGATAGCCAGAACAAACCCCTGATTTTCGTCGTCAATGACGCGACATCGCGCGCCCGGATCACCAGCGATACCGCCATCGCGCTGTCCCAGCACGGGACGGTGGCGCCGGTGTGCGTCGGTCATCGAATGCCGTTCGCGACAAGTATGATTCACGGTCTGACGACGGCCGAGACGCATCCCGAGTCGCCCGCGACCCGCGAGATTGCAGACTTGTGGTCCTACATCTACTCCCGCCTCGACGTGCCGGCGGACCGGCAGACGATGGCGACGGGCCTGTTTCAGCGGCGCCCGGCCTTCGGCCGCCGCAAGTCGGCGGAGGCGGCGCTGGCGGTGGAATCGAGCGCATGACGCGATCGGACGGATCCTGTCTGTCCCGGGACCTGTTTGCCCGTAAAGGCGAGGCGGTTCCGTCCGGTGCCAATGGCGCTCGGAACGGCGCGCTGACCATGTTCTCGGGCTCGTCACCGCTCTCGTTTCTTATCCAGCGGCGCAACCTGCCGGCGGAAGAAAGAGCTACGGCCGACCAGAAGCTTAAAGCCACTCCGGCCGACGCGGCGCCGATGTGGCCGACGAACGATACCGAAGAGTATGTGATGCGGCCGTTGGTCAGCGCCGACGCAGCAAGGGGCGTGGCCGTACCGGCGGTGCCGGTCGACTGGAAGCGCGTCAGCTTCCGCTTAGAGGCCGAAAACTACCGGCGCCTGAAGAATCTGGCGGGTCTGTGGGGCGTAAGCGGTCAGAGCCTCATCCACAAAGCGGTTTCAATGTTCCTGGACGGCACCGTTACCAAGAACGACGGTTCCTGGGAAAACTGATCCGCCACATCTGCGGTACGTCGCGACTTCTTAGCGCAGGTGCTGGCCCAGCCGGCCGGCGAGGTCCTGGATGAACTGCCAGGCGACCCGTCCCGACCGCGCGCCTCGGCCGTTTGCCCACAACAGAGCCTCCGCGTCCAGTGCTTCGGGAGCAATCGCCAAGCCATAGTGTTCCCCATAGGCGCGAACGATGGCCAGATAGGTCGCGTGGTCGATGGCGTGAAAGCCGAGCCACAGGCCGAAGCGGTCCGACAGCGACACTTTTTCCTCGACGGCCTCGGCTGGGGTGATGGCGGTCGATCGCTCGTTCTCGATCATGTCGCGCGGCATGAGGTGGCGGCGATTGGAGGTGGCGTAAAACACCACCGTGTCCGGCCGCCCTTCCACGCCGCCCTCCAGAAGCGCCTTCAGCGATTTGTAGGACGTATCCTGCCCATCGAAGGACAGATCGTCGCAAAACAGAATCCACCGGCGCTCGGTCTTCCGCAGGCGGGTGAGAAGCCGGGGCAGAGTCGTCAGGTCTTCCCGGTGAACCTCAACCAGGGCGACGGAGCTTTTCAGGGTATCGTTGACGCGCGCATGCACCGCCTTGACCAGAGAGCTTTTGCCGGTGCCGCGAGCGCCCCAGAGCAGCGCGTTGTTGGCCGGCAGACCGCGGGCGAAGCGCAGTGTGTTGTCGAGAAGCTGCGTCGCTTGGCGCTCTATCCCTTTGAGCAGGTCGAAATCGACCCGGTTGACGCGCGTCACCGCTTCCAGCCGATGCGTTTCAGCCTGCCAGATGAAAGCATCGCCGGTCAACGGTTCGCTGGCTTGCGGCGGCGGCGCCAGCCGCTCGAGGGCTTCGACAATACGCTTGAGAGCCGTGGCCTGGGGATCGTCGTTCATGGTTCGCATCCTGTTAGAGTCATCTTGGGCCACCACTCAGGTCCGGCCGGCGCATGAATACCGGCCGGCCGTACCCTGCGTGGGCGTAATCGTTTGCAAGCCGGAAGAGGCAAGCTATAGTCGCACGTCTTCCGACGGATTTTCCCGATTTGGAGTTATCCATGTTTGTTTCGCCCGCCTTTGCGCAGGCCGGAGCGGAAGCTTCCGGACCCGGTGCTCTCCAGGCGTTTCTGCCGATCATTCTCATTTTCGTTGTGTTCTACTTCCTTCTGATCCGTCCACAACAGAAGAAGATGAAGCAGCACAAGGAGATGTTGGCGGCGGTGCGTCGCGGCGACCGGGTCGTCACCGGCGGCGGCATCGTCGGGCTGGTGACCAAGGTAATCGACGACAACGAAATTCAGGTGGAAATCGCCGACGGTGTCCGCGTTCGGGTGCACCGAGCGCTGCTCTCGAACGTCGTCGCCAAAACCGAGCCGGCACCGCCGTCGAAGGATTCGCCACCCCCGTCCGATAAACCGTCCGACAAAACCACGGATCCCGCCCTTCCGGAACCGTCGGGATCGCGGGTCAAGCGCTTTCTCGGCGGTAAGTCCGAATAAGTACGAGCGACGGCTTCCCACATGCTGCGTTTTGGCCGCTGGAAGGCTCTGATCGTTCTCCTCGTCTGCCTTGTCGGTGCGGCCTTTGCCGCCCCCAACCTGATCAGCCGGGAGACGGCGGAAGCGCTTCCCGAATGGCTGCCGCACCGGCAGATCAGCCTCGGCCTCGATTTGCAGGGCGGCTCCCACATCCTGTTCGAGGTCGACACGGGCGTGGTGCTCAATGAGCACATGGACTCCCTGGTCGAATCGGCGAGACAGGCGCTCCGCGAGGCGCGTATCCGTTACCGGGATCTGGGCGCGCAAGGCGACACCGCTTCGGTGACCATCCTCGATGACAACCGGCTGAGCGAAGCACGCGCGCTGTTGAGGGAACTCGATCCCGAGATCGAGATCAGCGAGGACGACGGGCACTTGCGCCTGACGATGACCGAAACCGCGCTGCGGGATCGCCAGAGTTCCGCCGTCGAGCAATCGATCGAAATCATCCGTCGGCGCATCGACGAGACCGGCGTGCGCGAACCGACCATCCAGCGTCAGGGCGCCGACCGGGTGCTGGTTCAGCTTCCCGGTATCGATGATCCCGAACGAATCAAGGCGCTGATCGGCAAGACAGCGAAAATGACGTTTCACCTTGTCGACAACAGCGTCGACCCGATGGCTTCCGACATGCGGCGCGCGCCGCCCGGATCCATGCTTCTGCCGCTGGCCGACGGCGATAACACCACTGGGGCACTGCCGCAGGTTGTGGTGCGCAAGCGGGTCGTCGTCAGCGGCGAAAACCTGATCGATGCCCAGCCCACGTTTCAGCAGGGCGAACCCGTCGTATCGTTTCGCTTCGACGCCGCTGGCGGCAAGAAGTTCGGCGCCGCGACCACCGACAATGTCGGCACGCAACTGGCGATTGTTTTGGATGGCGTCGTCATCAGCGCGCCGCGCATTCGCGAGCCCATCCTCGGCGGCTCGGGCGTTATTACAGGGAATTTCACCGCCGCTGGGGCGCAGGATCTGGCGCTGCTGCTGCGCGCGGGCGCGTTGCCCGCCCCGCTGGTGGTGCTGGAGGAGCGCACGGTGGGTCCCGGTCTCGGCGCCGATTCCATCGCCGCCGGAAAGTTCGCCAGCTACGTCGGCGTGGCGCTGGTCGTGGTGTACATGGTCATCGCCTACGGGCTTTTTGGACTGTTCGCCGACGTTGCGCTGTTGATCGGCCTGGTCCTGATCGTCGGCGCGCTCTCGGCGCTGCAAGCGACACTCACGCTTCCGGGCATTGCCGGCATCGTGCTTACCATCGGGATGGCGGTGGACGCCAACGTTCTGATCTTCGAGCACATTCGCGAGGAGATGCGTTTGCGGCGAGCTCCCTTTTCGGCCATCGAAGCGGGCTTCAATCGGGCGATGACGACGATTATCGACTCAAATCTGACGACGCTCATCTCGGCCGGGTTCCTTTATATTTTTGGTTCCGGGCCGGTGCGCGGTTTCGCCGTCACTCTGTCCATCGGCATTATTGTGTCGATGTTCACGGCGATCATGGTGACGCGCTTTCTGGTCCTCGCCTGGCTGGGCCGGCGACGCCCGGCGGCACTTCCCATCTGAAGGAGACAGCGCTCGTGCTGCTGCGGGGCATAAAGATCGTACCGGACGAGACGCATTTTCCGTTCCTGCGCTACAGCCGGGTTTTCTTCCTTTTTTCCATTGGATTGGTTGTCGCTTCGATCGTGCTGCTCGCGGCGCGCGGCCTCAATTACGGGATCGATTTTCGAGGTGGTATCCTGATCGAGGTACGCACCGAGGGACCGGCCGATATCGGCGCGATGCGCCAATCGTTAAGCGGCCTCGGCCTCGGCGAAGTGGCGCTGCAGGAATTCGGTGAAGAGGACGACGTTCTTATCCGGCTTGAACGCCAGCCGGGTGGCGAGGAGGCGCAGGGGGACGCGGTCGGCGTCGTGCGCGACGCGCTCGGCTCGAACGTCGACTATCGGCGCGTGGAAATGGTGGGCCCTCAGGTCAGTCAGGAACTTTTGCTCAACGGCGTATACGCCATGATCGCGGCGGTGGTGGGCATCGTCGTTTACGTGTGGTTTCGTTTCGAATGGCAGTTCGCGGTGGCCGCGATCATCGCCGAAGCGCACGACGTGATAACCACCTTGGGCATTTTCGCGCTGCTCGGTTTCGAGTTCAATCTGACCACCGTCGCGGCCTTGCTGACCATCGCCGGGTATTCCATCAACGATACCGTCGTCGTCTTTGACCGGGTGCGGGAAAACCTTCGTAAGTACAAACGAATGCCCGTTTCCGAGCTTCTCGACGTGTCAATCAACCAGACCCTCGGGCGAACGTTCAATACCGGCCTGACGACATTGCTCGCCATCGGCGCCCTTTATGTGCTGGGCGGTGAGGTGATCCGAGGCTTCAGCTTCGCGATGATCTGGGGGATCGTCATCGGTACGTACTCATCGATTTGCGTCGCCGTGCCGCTGCTTCTGTATCTGCAGATCCGCGGCGAGGGCAAAGGGGCGGCATCATCGGGTACGGTCGATCCGGCGCCGCAGCCCGTCGATCCAGAGCCGCGGTAGCGGGACATTGGGACTCGACATCACGCCGAGACAGCCGAGCGGACGCCAGATCATCAAGGCGTACGGCGACGGCGGCTTCCGCGTCGCGGGGGTCCGTCACGAGGGCTCGATCCTGGTGTTTCCGGATCGGACGGAGGCGTGGCCGGTGACGGCGGCGACTGCGGTCAATGTCGACTCTCTCGCGCCCATGTTCGAGTCCGCCGGCAGGATCTCGGTCCTTCTCGTCGGCTGTGGCGTCACGTTTCAACCTCCGCCGGAAGGAATCACCCAGGCGCTTCGCGATGCCGGAATTGTGTTGGAGTGGATGGACACCGGCGCGGCGTGCCGGACGTTTAACGTTCTGCTGCTTGAAGACCGCGAGGTGGCGGCGGCGCTCATCGCTGTGGACTGACGGTCGCGCTCGACCGGAACCGCGCATCGGCGATACCGGCCGGGCACGAACTTTATCAAGCGTGGTTCAGGGTTAACTGGTCGCTAGGTTCCGCGCGACGAAGTCCCAGTTGACCAGGTGGTCGAGGAACGTCTGGACGTAGTCAGGCCGACGGTTCTGGTAGTCGAGGTAGTAGGCGTGCTCCCAAACATCGCACGTCAGCAGCGCCTGTTTGCCCTCGGTCATAGGCAAATTTGCATTGCCGGTCTTGGTGACCGCCAACTTGCCGTTGTCGGCGACCAGCCAGCCCCAGCCGCTGCCGAACTGCGACACGCATGCCGTCTTAAATTCTTCACGAAACGCGTCGAACGACCCGAAAGACTTATCGATCGCCGAAGCGACATCGCCGGTTGGCTTGCCACCACCGCCGGGCGTCAGGCAGTTCCAATAAAACGTATGGTTCCAGACCTGGGCGGCGTTGTTGAACAGGCCCGCCTTTGACGCGTCACCCGCGGCGCTCCGAATGACGTCCTCGAGAGAGGCGTCGGCAAGCGGAGAATCCTTGGTGAGATTGTTGAGATTGGTGACGTACGTTTGGTGGTGTTTTCCGTAGTGAAAGTCCAGCGTGTTGGCGGAAATGTACGGCGCCAGAGCGTCCTTCGCGAACGGTAAAGGCGGAAGTTCGAATGCCATAGGTCCCTCATCCCAATCTGACGTTATGATGTGTGCCTGAGATATGGCGGCGGCGCGGGGATGAAAAGGCCCGCACCAGGAAAAGGCCCGGCCGGCTCAGCGCCGAGAAAACGTTAACGAACGGCGGTAGCCGACCGACAGACCGCCGAGCATGCACCTCTGCCGTTGCCACCAGGTAAGGCTGACGCGTTTTTGCAGCGGGTCGTCGTGTCGGCAGGCCAACATAAGCTTTCCCGCCCGGCACAGAACGATCCGGGTGTGTATCGATAGCCCGCGCGCACGAATGAGGTTGGGGAGCGGACGGGCGGTTCCGAGCAGGTGCTCAACCCCGTCGAGAACACGATCGATGACGGCGCGGGTCTGTCCCTTGGCTTTCGGTACGTCCAGGTGGTCGACGGACAGCATGGCGTCGGCAAGATACTGCCGCGGAATGCATAGACGATTGTAATTAATGGCGGCGTTCTGGCAGTCGCGAAGCTGTTTGAGGATCCTCAGCGCGCAGCACAACGCATCGGACGGCGGCCCGCATCGCGCTTGGTCCTCGCCCATGAGATCGAGCAGGTAGCGACCGGTCGGCGCGGCGGCGAGGCGGCAGTAGTCGAGAACGTCGTCCCACTGGCGGTAGGAGATGCCGGCGGCGTCCTGGCGAAACGCGGCCAGCACGTCCTTGGCGTAGCTGTCACTCAGGCCCGTGGCGATCAAAGCGTCACGCAACGAGTTGACGATCCGGTCCGCTTCGTCGGACCACGAGACGCGGCCACCGCCGGCCAGTGCGTTTTCCAGAAGCAGGAGCCGCTCGACACGGTCGTCGCGCGTCAGGAAGGCATTGCCGGCAATGCCGTCGGCCAGGCGTACGAAACGCCCGAAGGCCACGACGCTCGGCCGCTGTGCCTGAGGGAACAGCCAGGGCATGAGCGAAAAATCGACGTCGCTGCCTCGTCTGAGGGCATCGTCAACCAGGACCATGGAGTGCCATCTTGTTGCTAAGGTACCGCACCATATATTCTAGCGGGCTGATTCTGTATCGGGGAAAATGGCGCCCCTTACCCTCTCCTATTGCGCGGAGCAGGCGCGTCGATTCGATAACGACCGCTTTGTGTGCAGCTTGTTTGCGCCTGAGTCGTGCCGAGAGTCGATTTGGGGGGTTCTCGCCTTGAATCTCGAGCTTGCGCGACTGCCGGAGGTGGTGCGCGAGCCGATGTTGCGCCAGATCAGGCTTGCCTGGTGGCGTGAGCGGATCGACGACGTGTTCGATGGACGTCCCGGCGATCACGCGGTGCTGCAATCCCTGGCGCGGGCCGTCGGCGACCACGGCATCAGCCGGTGTCACATCGACCGGATGGTGGAGGGCCGGGCGCGTGACCTGGAAGCCGACCCGGTGCCGAATACGATGACGGACTTGCTTTCCTACGTCGATGCGACGTCCGCGAGCGCTACCCGACTTGCCCTTGAAGTCCTCGATGGCCGCAGTGACGCCGACATGCGCGTTGCCGGTCACGTCGGCGTTGCTTGGGGTCTGGTAGGGCTAATGCGCGCGGTGCCGTTCCATGCGCGCCACGGCCGTTCCTACGTGCCCCGGGCACTCGACCTGCCGGCCGATGTCCCGGTAACCAATCCCAGCCGATCCAACGGGCGCGCCCGTCTTCGGTTAACGGTGGAAAGGATCATTGAAAAGGCGGCAGACGAATTGCGCCAAGCGCGTGCGTTGCGATCGAGCGTATCGCCGAAAGCGATGCCGGCACTACTGCCGGCGACCGTCGCTCAAGTCTACGTTTCGCGTTTCGCCCGTACCAACTACGACGCCTACGATCCGCGGATCGAAGCGCCGTCGCCGCTGCGGCTTTACCGCCTCTGGTTCAACCACACGTTTGGGCGCTACTGAACCGAGGCTCGGTTGCGCCGCCTGGCGGTGGCGGTCGCCGCGGGCCGCCTGCCTAACGCTTGTGCGATCCGTCGTCGTTCAGGACCTGGTCCCACGCGGTTGGGTCGATACCGCCCGCGACCGGTCCGGATTCGCGGATGACCGGGATGGCCGCGCCCGTTGCCGGTGTTCCCAGGTCAAACGGATTGGGCCGGGAGCTTGGCCACTCGGTGGCGACGGCACGATGGCTTTCCACCGGGGCCGCTGCGCGGCTGCGCGTCGGGGCCACCCGAGCCGGCGCCGCGGCGGCGGGTGCGGCCTGAGGCGTGCTCTTATCCGTTCCATAAGCGGAGCGCTGAACGTTGCGGGCGGAACTGAGGAAATGCGCGATATCGAAGTAGCCTTTCTGAATGGCCACGTCGATGGACGATAGACCCCAACGATTGCGCGCCTCGGGATCGGCGCCCTCGCCAATGCTCGCCTGCACGGCGACCATGTCGTTGGCGTGCACCGCGTTGATGAGACGCTTGTTCGCTTCGGGCGACGCCGCTCCGGCGCCGGAACTGGCGAACAGAACGACAGCGGCTGTCGCTGCCAGCATCAATCGGTGAAAGCGCCGGAAACGTCTGATCAATGTGAGATCCATAATCTCCCCAACTTCGAGCCTGAAGCCACGCCGCGTGACGTAATGGCATCATTGTTGACGGCATCGCGGCGCTCCCGCAATCCTTCCGGGCATGGCAAAAGGGTGTTTCGATACTATCGTTGTGCGGGTGTTGCTATTATGGTACATGTATATGTGCCATCGGTGCGACTCGAAATCATAAACTGTCCGAGACACCGGTTCATACCAAGTATCGTGGCAGCACGTTGTTGATTGATCCGCGTGAGTTTTTTAGTCACTTCCGCCTTGAGCTTGACGGATCGGTAGGGTTTTGGCGGCATAGTCGACGATGGATGGTCGGCCATCCTTTCGTCGAAATGTTAATAACGGAGACGTCGATGAAGATTTCACACCTGTCGGTCGCGGTGGTTTGCCGGACAGCCCTCGCGGTCGCCGCCCTTTCGCTGCCGCTCGCGCCAGTTTGGGCCGCATCGAAACAGTGCGTGACGAAAACCGAGAAGACCGCTCTCGACACACGAGTGCTCCAGACGGAGCTCATGGTGGCGGCGCTGAGTTGCGGTCAGCGAGACCAGTACAACGCGTTTGTGATCGCGTTCAAGCCGGAGCTGCAGACCAACGGAGCCAGGCTGAAATCGTTGTTCAAGCGACTGCACGGCAAGGGATCGAGCAAGGCGTTGAATTCTTTCGTTACCCGGCTCGCCAACGATGCGTCGCAGCAAAGCCAGTTGGTCCGATTTACGTACTGCGAAAATACGTTGAAGCTGTTTACGGACACGATGCTGGCGCCGCGCAACGATTTGTCGGCGGTGACGTCACAGGAGTGGATCAGGGACCGGCACGGCTATTCCCAGTGTGGCGGCGCCTGATACGCCACCGCTCTCGGTAACGGTGCGGGCGAGTTTTTTGCGCCATCCATCCAGTTCGGCGAGTGCGGCGAGGGCTACCGCCCGTTTGCGGTCGGCGCCGCGTAAGCGTCGCCCGCCGCCGGCGGCAGCGATCGGCGGGAACAGTCCGTAATTGATGTTCATCGGCTGGAACGTCTCGGGATTGCCGCCGCCCGTGATGTGGTTAAGGAGCGCCCCCAGCGCTGTTGTCGGCGGTGGCGCAACCGGTTGTCCGCCGTGGCTCTCCACCGTCGTGAACAATCCGGCCAGCAGGCCGATGGCGGCGCTCTCGACATATCCTTCACATCCGGTGATCTGACCGGCGAGCCGCACGTTGGGCCGAGCCTTCAGCCGCAATGTCGGATCCAGAACCCGCGGGCTGTTCACGAACGTGTTGCGGTGCAGGCCGCCCAGGCGCGCGAAGACCGCGTTTTCGAGCCCGGGAATGAGACGAAACAGCCGCACCTGCTCGGCGTGGATCAGCTTGGTCTGGAAGCCGACGATATTGTAGAGGGTGCCGAGCCGGTTGTCCTGGCGAAGCTGGACGACAGCGAACGGACGCTTTGCTGGGTTGTGCGGATTGGTCAGACCGACCGGCTTCATGGGGCCGAACGCCAGCGTCCGGCGTCCGCGTCCGGCCATCACCTCGATGGGCAGACATCCTTCGAAGTAGGGCGTATCCCGCTCCCATTCCTTGAACGATGTGGTTTCGGCGGCCAGCAGGGCGTCGATGAAACGCTCGTAGTCGTCCTCGCTGAGCGGGCAATTGATGTAATCGGCGCCGTCCCCCTTGTCATAGCGGGACTGGAACCATGCTTTCGAGAAATCGATGCTGTCGCGATGAACGATGGGGGCGATGGCATCGAAAAACGCCAGCGATTCCTCACCGACGGTGTCCCGAATGGCGCGGGCGAGCGTCTCGGACGTCAGCGGTCCGGTGGCGACGATGGTCCGGGCGCCATCCGCTTCCGGCAACCGCTCGACCTCGCCGATCTGGACCTGGATCAGCGGTTGCGCGGTTAGCGCGTTTTCCACTGAAGCGCTGAATCCGTTGCGATCGACGGCGAGCGCCGACCCGGCGGGCACGCGGTTACCATCGGCGGCACTCAGGATCAGCGATCCCATTCGCCGCATCTCCTCATGCAGCAGGCCGATCGCCGACGTGTCGACGCTGTCGGAGCGGAAGGAATTGGAGCATACGAGTTCCGCGAGGCGGCCGGTCTGATGCGCCGGCGTCGAGCGCAACGGCCGCATTTCGTGCAAGATCACCGGCACGCCGGCCCGGGCGAGCTGCCACGCCGCCTCCGCACCGGCCAAGCCGCCACCGACGATATGAACGGCTGGCGGCGCCATTCCTACTGACTGGGTCATCGTCTCGGGCGCTACCATCAGGCGCTGCGGCGACGGCGGGCGCGCGCCAAATAGGGCGCCAGAAATTGACCGGTGACGCTCTCCGGTACCGCCACCACCGCTTCCGGTGTGCCGGCGGCGATGATGAAGCCGCCGCCGTCGCCGCCTTCCGGTCCGAGGTCGATGATCCAGTCGGCCATCTTGATCACTTCCAGATTGTGTTCGATGACGATCACCGTGTTACCCTGGTCGACCAGGGAGGACAGCACGTCCAGGAGTTTGCGGACATCATCGAAGTGCAGCCCTGTCGTCGGTTCGTCGAGAATGTAGACGGTTCGTCCGGTCGCCCGCCTCGACAACTCCTTCGCCAGCTTCACACGCTGAGCCTCGCCGCCGGACAGCGTCGTCGCCTGCTGGCCCAAGTGTACGTAGCCGAGACCCACCCGCGCCAAGGTGGCGAGCTTGTCGCGGATGGCAGGAACCGCCTTAAAGAACTCCGCGCCTTCTTCAACGGTCATATCAAGGACGTCGGCGATCGACTTGTTTCGAAAGTGAATATCGAGCGTCTCTCGATTGTACCGTTTCCCCTTGCACGTATCGCACTGCACGTAAACGTCGGGCAGGAAGTGCATCTCGATCTTGATGAGGCCGTCGCCCTGGCAGGCCTCGCAGCGGCCGCCCCGGACGTTGAAGGAGAACCGGCCGGCCCGGTAGCCGCGTGCCTTCGCCTCCGGCAACTGGGCGAACCACTCGCGGATGGGCGTGAACGCGCCGGTGTAGGTGGCGGGGTTGGAGCGCGGCGTCCGGCCGATCGGCGATTGATCGATGTCCACCACCTTGTCGACACGCTCCAGGCCACGGATGTCATCATGATCGCCCGGCGTCTCGCGGGAGCCGTGCAAGCGCCGGGCGAGAGCGCGGTACAGGGTTTCGATGACGAGAGTCGATTTTCCCGATCCCGACACGCCGGTTACGCACGTCAACGTGGCGAGCGGAAACTGGACGTTGACCTGTTTAAGGTTGTGGGCGCGGGCGCCGACCACCTCGATGACTCGATCGGTGCGCTCGGGACGGCGCGTCGCCGGCACGGCGATGGATCGCCGGCCGCTCAGGTACTGACCGGTGAGGCTGTTCGGGTTCGCCATCACCGCGTCCGGCGTGCCGTCGGCGACGATGGCACCGCCGTGGATGCCCGCTCCCGGTCCCATGTCGATCAGGTAGTCGGCGTTGCGGATCGCGTCTTCGTCGTGCTCGACCACAATGACGGTGTTGCCCAGGTCGCGGAGGCGTTTCAGCGCCGCCAGCAGCCGGTCGTTGTCGCGCTGATGAAGGCCGATCGACGGTTCGTCCAGGACATAGACGACACCGGTGAGGCCCGAACCAATCTGCGAAGCCAGACGAATGCGCTGACTTTCGCCGCCGGACAACGTGCCGGACGCCCGCGACAGGGTGAGATAGCCGAGACCGACGTTGGCGAGAAATCCCAGCCGCTCGTTGATCTCGCGTAGGATGCGGCGGGCAATTTCCCGGTGCTGCGGTGTGAGCGCGGTTTCCAGGCCGCTGAACCACTCGGCGGCGTCGCGGATGGATCTCTCGGTCGCCTCGCTGATGTCGAGGCCGGCGATCTTTACCGCGAGCGCTTCCGGCTTGAGCCGCTTGCCGGCACACGTCTCACAGCGGCTGACCGTCTGATAGCGGGAGAGTTCGTCACGGACCCAGGCCGATTCCGTTTCGCGCCACCGCCGCTCAAGATTTGGCACGACACCTTCGAACGGCTTGCGAATCTCATACGCGCGAACGCCGTCCTTGTATTTGAACACGACTGCGTCGCCGCCGGACCCGTAGAGGATCGCGTCGCGGACGGCTTTTGGCAGATCGCCGAAGTGCTGGTTGAGGTCGAACCGGTAGTGCGCCGCCAGCGCCTGCAGCGTTTGCAGGTAGTACTGAGACGTGCTGTCAGCCCAAGGAGCGATCGCGCCTTCGGATAGGGACAGCTGCGGATCGGGAACGACGAGGTCGGTATTGAAGAACATTTCGGTGCCGAGCCCGTCGCAGGCCGGACAGGCGCCGAACGGATTATTGAACGAGAACAGTCGCGGTTCGATTTCGGCGATGGTGAACCCGGAGACCGGGCACGCGAATTTGGCCGAGAACGTCGTCCGCTCGCTCGAGTCCGCATCGAGCGCGATCAGCAGGCCGTCGCTGAGCGCCAGCGCCGTTTCGATGCTGTCGGCGAGCCGCTTCGCAATGCCTTCGCGGACGACGATCCGGTCGACGACGACCTCAATGTCGTGCTTGACCTTTTTGTCCAGGTCCGGCGCCTCGTCGATGTCGACAAGCGCGCCGTCGATGATCACGCGCTGAAAGCCGCGGGCGCGCATCTCCTGCAGTTCCTTGCGGTGCTCGCCCTTGCGGCCGCGGACGATCGGCGCCAGCAGCAGCAGGCGGCGGCCCTCCGGCATCGCCTCCAGCCGGTCGACCATCTGGCTCACCGACTGGCTTTCGATGGGCAAGCCGGTCGCAGGCGAGTGGGGGATGCCGACCCGCGCCCAAAGCAGCCGCATGTAATCGTAAATTTCAGTGACCGTTCCCACCGTCGAGCGCGGGTTGCGCGAAGTCGTTTTCTGCTCGATGGAGATCGCCGGCGACAGCCCCTCGATCGAATCGACGTCCGGTTTCTGCATCAGTTCGAGGAACTGGCGCGCGTACGCCGACAGGGATTCGACATAGCGGCGCTGGCCGTCGGCGTATATGGTATCGAAGGCAAGGGACGACTTGCCGGAGCCCGACAATCCGGTGATCACTGTCAGTCGATCGCGGGGGATGTCGACATCGATGTTCTTCAGATTGTGTTCCCGCGCGCCGCGGACGGATATCGTGTTCATACCGCTTCCAAAGGACGGCCACCCGTGCTGTGCGTCCAGCGGGCGTTATAGCGCGTCATCGCAACGGGCTCCATCGACGCTTGCCGCCGTCCGGCGGGAAGTTTACGGCACAACGGTTTGATTGAGGGTAGCGATCATTATGGCGGGATCGGTCAACAAGGTCATTCTCATCGGCAACCTGGGACGCGATCCCGAGGTGCGCAACCTTGGCAACGGAAACAGGGTGGTCAGCTTTAGCGTGGCGACATCGGACCGCTGGAGCGATCGACAAAGTGGCGAGCCGCGCGAACGTACCGAGTGGCATCGGGTGGCGATCTTCGACGAAAAGCTGGGTGAAATCGCGGAGCGGTACCTGAAGAAAGGCTCTAAGGTCTATCTTGAAGGATCACTTCAGACCAACAAGTGGACGGACAAAGATGGGCAGGAACGTGAAACGAAAGAAGTGATTCTGGCGCGCTTTCGCGGTGTACTGACGTTGCTGGATAGCCGCAGCGACAGCGGCGGGGGCTACAACTCGGATGGCTACGACCACGCGCCGCGGCAACAGGAGCATCGCGGCAGCCCGGCCGGCGGCGCCGGCGGCGGACAGGACCTGGACGACGACATTCCATTCTGAGCAATGGGTCCATCCAAGAATCCGGACAGCGCGACCGCGCCTGCCGCATGCCCTGTGCACACATCTGATGCGATCATCCGTCGGTTGTGCGCCGCAGTATGTCATGGTAAAGTCACGGTTCTCTGACGCTGACGAAAAGCCCTTTTATATGAGCCACTTCGGGTGACCCTGCCTCCCTCCGTGCCTGAGACGGGGATCGCTCCGATCGCGATCGAGGACGAGATGGAACGCTCGTACCTTGATTACGCGATGAGTGTCATCGTCAGCCGGGCATTGCCCGACGTCCGCGACGGCCTGAAGCCGGTGCAGCGGCGCATCATCTACGCCATGCACGAGAACGGCTATACGCACGACAAGCCGTTCCGTAAGTCGGCGCGTATCGTCGGCGACGTCATGGGTAAGTACCATCCCCACGGCGACCAGGCCATCTATGACGCGCTGGTGCGGATGGCGCAGGATTTCGCCATGCGGCTGCCGCTCATCGAGGGGCAGGGGAACTTCGGTTCGATGGACGGCGATCGCGCGGCGGCGATGCGGTATACCGAATCGCGCCTCGCGCGGTCCGCTCACGCGCTTATCGACGACATCGATAAAGACACCGTCAACTTCCAGCCCAATTACGACGATTCCGACGAAGAACCGGTCGTTCTGCCGGCGCGCTTTCCGAACCTTCTGGTCAACGGCGCCGGCGGTATCGCCGTTGGCATGGCGACCAACATTCCTCCGCACAATCTGGGTGAGATCGTCGACGCCTGTTGCGCCCTTATCGACGAGCCGAATCTGAGCGTCGACGATCTGGTGGAACGTCATGTCGCCGGACCGGATTTTCCCACCGGCGCCACCATTCTCGGCCGCCAGGGCATCCTGATGGCCTATCGCAGCGGTCGCGGCAGTGTCGTCATGCGGGCGCTCACCCGTATCGAGGAAATCCGCAAAGACCGCATGGCGATCATCGTCGACGAGGTGCCGTATCAGGTCAATAAGGCGCGCTTGGTCGAGGTCATCGCCGACGCCGTTCGCGACAAGCGTGTCGAGGGCATTTCCGACCTCCGCGACGAGTCGGACCGGGACGGCATCCGCGTCGTTATTGAGGTTAAGCGGGACTCGGAGCCGGAGATCGTTCTCAACCAACTCTACCGCTATACGCCGCTGCAAACGTCGTTCGGCATCTCGCTCCTGGCGCTCGATGGCCGCCAGCCGCGGACGATGAACCTGAAGGAGATGATCGCCGCCTTCCTCGACTTTCGTGAGGAGGTGATCCGGCGGCGCACCATCTATCTGCTCGCGAAGGCGCGCGACCGCGCCCACATCCTGATCGGCCTTTCTGTCGCCGTCGCCAACATCGACGAGGTGGTGGCGACGATCCGCCGGTCCGCCGATGCGACCGCGGCGCGGACGGCGCTGATGGCGCGCTCGTGGCCGGCGGCGGACATCGGACCGCTGGTGGCGCTCGTCGACGACGCTGGGCACGGTGTCGAGGAGGGCCTCTATCGCCTAACCGAAGTGCAAGCGCGCGCCATTCTCGATCTGCGGCTGCAACGGCTCACTGGCCTCGAACGCGACAAGATTGGCGACGATTTGCGGGCGCTTGCCGAGGACATTCGCGGCTATCTCGACATCCTCGGCTCCCGCGCCACGCTGCTTTCCATCCTGCGCGAGGAACTGCTCGCCGTTCGCGAGTCCTTCGCCACGCCCAGGCGGACCCGCATTTTGGACGAAGAGCCCGACACCGACATCGAGGACCTGATCCAGCGCGAGGACATGGTCGTCACGGTGACCAACACCGGCTATGTCAAGCGCGTGCCGCTGAGTACGTACCGGGCACAGCGGCGGGGCGGCAAGGGCCGATCGGGCATGGCCACCCGGGAAGCGGACTTCGTGACCCAGGTCTTCGTGGTCAACACGCATCAGCCGCTGCTGTTCTTCTCGTCTGCCGGCATCGTCTACAAAATGAAGGTCTATCGGATTCCGGTCGGCACGCCGCAGGCGCGCGGCAAGGCGATGATCAACCTGTTGCCGCTGGATGCCGGCGAGACGATCACGACGCTGATGCCGCTGTCGGAAGACGAGGCGAGCTGGGCGGAGCGCTTCGTCGTCTTCGCGACGTCGTCGGGACGGGTGCGGCGCAATCTGCTCAGCGATTTCACGCAAGTGAACGCGGCTGGAAAGATCGCCATGAAGCTGGACCCTGGTGACCGGCTGGTCCGGGTGCGCACCTTCATGACGGATGACGACGTATTGCTGTTCACCCGGCGCGGCCAGTGCATCCGGTTTCCGCTCGACCAAGTTCGGGTGTTCAGCGGGCGGACGTCGACGGGGGTGCGCGGGATCAAGCTCGCCGACGGCGACGAAGTGATCAACATGTGCGGGTTGAAGCACGTCGAGATCGACGCGGCACTCAGGGACGACTATCTGAAAGCGGTCAACGCCAAGCGGCGGCTCGCCGGCACCGGCGGCGCCGAACGCTCGGAGCAGGATCGGGAAAGCGATGAGGTGCTCGCCGCCAGACTGAACGAACCGGCATTCCAGGCCTTGCAGGAGAGGGAAGAGTTTCTTCTCACCGCTGCCGAGGACGGCTACGGCAAGCGGACGTCGTCGTTCGACTATCGCATCACCGGCCGGGACGGCAGCGGTGTTGTCGCTCTCGACTTGGGCCGCGCCGATTACGAAACAACGATGGTGGCGGCTTTTCCGCTCCTGCCCGGCGATCAGATCGTCATGGTGACCGATGGCGGGCAGCTCATCCGCTGTCCCGTCAACGATATCCGAATCGCGGGACGCACGACGCGCGGCGTTCGCCTTTTCGACACCGGCGCTGGTGAACGCGTGGTGTCGGTCAGCCGCATCCGCGACGTGGTGGAAAACGGAAACGGCGACGACGATGTCGGGGAAGACGGGGGCGGTGAAGACGGTGGCGAGGATGACGCGGCCGAAGAAGCCGCCGCCGATAATGCCGTGACCGAGGAGAAGACGTCTGAGAATACAGCGGAGAAGGGGGAGGACGGCGCCGATGCCTAGATCGCTCGGCATGACGTGAACGCGATCCCTTGAAGGGATCCGGGAGGAGAAGATGGCAATGGACACGCCACGCGTCGGGGTCTACCCCGGGACTTTCGACCCCATCACCAACGGCCATGTCGATATCATTTCGCGGGCGACGCGGATCGTCGACCGCTTGGTTATCGCCGTTGCCGCGAACCCCGGTAAGGGACCGATGTTTACGCTTCAGGAGCGGGTCGAGATGCTTCAGGAGCAGGTCGAACTGATCCGCAACGGCGACGGCACCCGCATCGAGGTCAAGGCGTTCGACGAGTTGCTGATGCATTTCGTCCAGAAACTGGGCGCCTCGATGATCCTGCGCGGGCTGCGGGCCGTCTCCGACTTCGAGTACGAATTTCAGATGGCGGGCATGAACACGCGCCTCAATCCGGATGTGGAAACGGTGTTCCTGATGGCGTCGGAGCGCCAGCAGTTCATTGCGTCCCGCATCGTCAAGGAGGTCGCGGTGCTGGGCGGCGACGTCTCGCCCTTCGTGCCGGCGCAGGTGGTGGCGCGCGTGCGCCGCAAGCTGATCCAGATGGACCGCCGCTCGGCGTGAGGGCGTCGCCGGCGTCGTATAAGAGGGCGCCGGCGCCGGGTGAGGGGGGTAGATTGCCCGCCCCCGGGATGCTATCTCAGGGGCGCAGCGGTCGCCGCGGGCTTGAGTCCGCTGTCCGGCCGTCGTTCAAGGGCGCGTAGCTCAGCTGGCAGAGCATCTGACTTTTAATCAGAGGGTCGCAGGTTCGAGTCCTGCCGCGCCTACCAATGGTGTCAATGGGTTAAATCGAAAATTGAGTCTGTGGGCGAGGGGTGGTGCCCGTCGGGGTAACGCAGGGGTAACAGAATCTGCGACGCTTGCTGGGGCGTTACCTTGGATGACGTCCTGCGCTTTTCGAGTGTTTGCCACTATCATGGGCGGTCTTTGATGTAAGCTCCGTGGGCGCGTGCCGATGGGTATTACAAAACTTGATGCTGCGAAACATCAGCTAATCACCGCGATAAGGCTGTTCTTTGAGGATAGAGACCCCATCGCAGTGACTTCTTTAGCGGGAAACGCTAGCGAGATTGTAGATACGCTGTGCAAAAATAAAGGGCACTTGCGCACGGTGGACGAAATCCTTCGACGGTTTCCAAACGTCAACGAAAAATATATCCGATCCTTGAAGCATCATGATCGCAATTTTTTTAAGCATGCTGATAGAAACAGCGAAATGTCTCTCGATAATTATGACGAAGATTTCAATGACTTTTTGATTATGACTGCAGTACAGGATTTATTTGCTCTCACAAAGACTGTTCCTATTGAAATTCAAGTGTTTCAAATTTGGTGTATTGCGGCTCATCCTGAAAAACTCAACCCGGATACCAGCGAGGAAACGTTTTCCAAAATAGAAGAAATGTTTCCGGACTTTTCTGATTTGAGCCGGCGCCAAAAGAAGCTAAAGGGTCTCTCCATCCTTTTGCACGCGAAGAAGAGCCCGTCTGTAATCGGGGACACAAGCACTGATAGGACAAAGGTTGATGATTGGCCGGAAACGATACTGCTGGGCGTAAAGGCGGTCAAAGAATTGCCGCCGATTTAAGCTTACGCTATTAAAACGAAAAGGGTGCCTTAGGGCGCCACGGCATCGACGACAAGATAAACGGACAACTTTGTTCGTCTTTTGTTCTAGTCGCGCTACATTCCGGGCATGCGACGCCGTCACCCGCCCGTCATCAAAACACGTGATGATCTGATCAAGCTGATTGCCGAAGCACTCCGTTTGCAACTCTGTTACGTCTCCGAAGAGCCATCACGGGCGGCAGCGGATACCGTGCTGAGGGTGTTCAAGTTTGCAGGCTTATCTATAAGGCGGAGAAAGCGGGATCAGGAACAATCGCGACGCTAATGTTGTCGCTCGTCGTCATCCGCACTCGCCAGTTTCTCGCTCAATTAGCGCGTGCCAATCGCCCCCATCAACCATGGCAGCCACTCGCCACCTTCCTGGCAATAGCGCCGCATCTTTTACGACACGCCCTTCCACTCCCAAAGGCAAGTTCCCCTGCTGTCTCAGCATGATTGCCCGTACGAGAGTTCCGGGCTGGATCAATCCAAGTTCCCAAGCGGTTTTGAGATTCCCGTGATTTGTCCTAGGGCGCCATATGTAATGCTGACCCTTTCCGTTGTGCGCATCGGTCCACGTCGTCACGACGATTTCACCTCGTTCGGGTGCCCCTCCCCAGAATCCTCGTGCCGTTCCCGTGTTCACGCCTGCTGCGTTGAGTTGATCACGGTAACGGCCAAACCGTGGCATTTCACCGAAAAAAGTCATGACTGCATATTCTCTATGGTTTGTCTATAGCATGTCTACTACATGTCTACGCATGGCTTGTCAAGGGTGACGGATTAGATGCCCGAGGATAATGGTGACCATAAGTCATGCCGCCGCTCATCGGTTGCAGGATCGTCGGGTAAGCCTTTAAAGCCATTGCGATGTTCTCCAAATTCATCCTCGCTGCCGCATTCGCCTTTGCCTCGACAGCAGCCGCAGCCGACCCTATCGGCATCGTGTCGGTGATCGACGGCGATACCTTGCGGATGGAGAACGGCGACGTAGTATGCCTGAATGGCATCGACGCTCCAGAGATGGCACAGAAGTGTGATGGCCCGAAGGTTTTGCGAAACTGCGGTGTCGTCGCGGCCGATGCCCTCGCGGAACGCGTGGCAGGAAAAGCAATCCGGTGCGACGGCCACGAGGTCGACCAATACGACCGGCTGATAGCCACGTGCTTCGTCGACGAGTCCGACATTGGTGAGTGGATGGTCACCCAGGGCTATGCCATGGCCTTCGTGCGCTATTCCGACCGCTACAGCGCCCAGGAGGCGGCTGCGCGGTCAGAAGGCCGCGGCCTGTGGCAGACAAGCCTACAGCCGCCCTGGGAGTACCGCGCGGCCCGTTGGAACGTCGCGGAAGGCGACGCGCCGGACGGCTGCCCGATCAAAGGCAACATCAACCGCAAGGGCGAGCGTATATACCACACGCCGTGGGGAAGCCGGGACTACGGCCGGACGAAGGTCGACACGTCCAAAGGCGACCGTTGGTTTTGCTCGGAGCGTGAGGCCGTTGACGCAGGGTGGCGGGCGCCGTTGCGGTGATCGCCGCCAGTGTCGCCAAGATGAAAGGGGTGGTGACCCGTCCGGGCTCACGGCCCCGACTATCCGGAATAGCGTTCCTGGGTTTACGTCCGAAACGATCGGGCGCACCACCACCCTCTCGATAAACGCTCAGATCCGGCTGCGGTTGGCAAGGAACATCGGGGTCATCACCGCCTCGAAGGGGATCGGCGCGATCGTGCTTCCGGCGAACGAGTCGGCGAAAATCCCCCACAGGCCGTGCCGGGAGCGAGCCAGCGCGAGCGTCTTGTCTGTCAGTCGGGAAATGGCGTCTGATCCTCCGCTCCGGGCGGCGCCCGTCAACGATCGCGCATTGCCGGTCGGAACCACTTGTCACATAATCGTCAAACTCCTCGCTCTGCCCCAGCTTCAGGGCGGAGCCCGATGGATGGACAGAACGTCTTACCGGGGAACCGGCTTCCGCTTTTTGAAGGGGTGCGATGCCAAAGGACGAAGCAAGCCGACTGCCTGAAGATCGACGAGGCGGTGGCGACGGAACCGACAGAGCGCGCGGGGCAGTGACGCCCCGTGGCTTCCTGGAGCTGCCGGGCGCACCGGCGGTGATCTGTCCGGAGGACGCGGCGGGCCTTGCGGGGCGAAGGCAGGCGCTCATCATTCACAATCCGGCCGCCGGGTTTTTCCCCGCCTGGAGGCTCGCGCGCGTGCGACGCCACATGGAGCGGCTTGGCTGCCGGACAGCGGTGACGCGAACGGCGGCCCGCGGCGACGCCGAGCGTCTCGCCGCCGACGCGGCGCGGGGCGGCTTCGACGTCATCGTCGCGGCGGGCGGCGACGGCACCGTGAACGAGGTCGTCAACGGTCTCGCCGGGTGCGACATGCCGCTCGCCATCCTGCCCTGCGGCACCGCCAACGTTCTCGCGCTCGAAACGCTCATGCCGGTGACGAGCCGCACGCTCGCGGCGATGATCGTCGACGGGCCTGTCTGCCGCCTCAACCTCGGGCTTGCCAACGGCCGGCGCTTCGTCACCATGGCCGGTGTCGGCTTCGACGCCCACGTCGTCCGCGGTGTCGACCCAGCCGTGAAGCGGGTCTTCGGGAAGGGAGCTTATCTGCTCCAGTTTCTTTACACACTTGCCCGGTTTCCCCGCCGCCGGTACCGGGTGAAGGTCGATGGCATCGCCTACGAGGCGGCGTCGGTGGTGATCGCCAACGGCCGCTACTACGGCGGCCGGTTCAGCTGTGCGAGGGACGCCTGTCTCACGGACGCGTGCCTCGACGTCTGCCTGTTCGAGCGCTCGGGCCCGATCAACGTTCTCCGCTACGCCGCGGCGCTCGCGCGGGGGCGGCTCAACACCCTGCCGGACTTCCAGGTCGTGCGCGGGCTCGATGTCCGCATCGACGGAGCCGACGGTGACCCGGTGCAGTGTGATGGTGACATCGCCGGAGCCCTGCCACTGGTCGCCCGGGCAGAGGGCCTGCGCCTGCCCCTCGTCGTCGCCGGCTGATCCGCGGGCGGCGTTCCGTTGGCGTCTGAAACTGTCGTTATCGGCGCGCCGGAAAGCCCGCTGGGTACACGGGCGAGGTTGCAGGGGCGGTAAAGCCGAGCCGCCCTGCTGACGCTATCGGCCCGGCAGGGGTGCCGAGCCCGATCGCATTTGGCCACAAAAAAAATACGGCGCCCTTCCATCGTGTTCTCGGCTTCGACGCGCATTTCATGCGTCTTGCCGTTGACAGCCGAGCCCATGTCGTCGCGGGCGAAGGAGACGAACGCAAATAGGTTATATCTCTGCGGAAAAGCATCAAGAATTGTACGGGTGGAATTTTCGCCGAACCGCTTAACGAAGAACCGGCGGATTTCGGAATGGTCGGGCTTCACCGGTGACCCCAGCACCGGTGACCCCAGCGCAATTGTCTTAAATTTTAACGTCGCTTTAAGGCCGGCGGATGATGCTGCGGGGATGGATCTGACGTCGAGTCCTTTGTTCTCGCTGCTCCGTGACCGGATGGCCTGGCTGGGCCAGCGGCAGAAGGTGCTGGCCGAGAACGTCGCGAACGCCGATACGCCGGGGTTTCGGCCGCGCGATCTGGCGCCGATGCGGTTCGGGGACGCGCTGCGGGCGGTGGATGGCGGAGAGGGCGGCGGCCACATGGCGGTGACGAATCCGGCGCATCTGGCTGGAAGCGCTGCGTCCGCCGGCGCGGAAGCCGCGCGTGTGGAGACCGCCAAACAAGCATACGAAACCAATCCGTCCGGCAACGCCGTCGTGCTCGAAGAGCAGATGGCGAAGATCAACGAGACGACCACCCAGCATCAACTGGCCAGCCAGCTTTACCGCAAATCCTTGGGCCTGCTGAAGATCGCCATCGCGGCCAAGGGCTGAGGGGCAACGGGGAATCCTCATGGACGATATGCTGAAAACCCTCCACATTGCCGCGTCCGGCATGCGCGCTCAGGGGGCGCGGCTGCGCGTCGTGGCCGAGAACATCGCCAATGCGGAATCGATGGCCGATGCGCCGGGCGGCCAGCCCTATCGGCGGCGCGTCGTCACCTTCGACAGCGCGCTGGACAAGGCGATCGGCGCCACCACGGTCAAGGTCGGCGACGTGGTGCCCGATCGCTCGGTGTTTCCGAAACAGTTCGATCCGTCGCACCCGGCCGCCGACGCCGACGGCTATGTGCAGACGCCCAACGTCAATCCGCTGATCGAAATGGCCGACATGCGCGAGGCGCAGCGGTCCTATGAGGCGAACCTGAACACCATCCGCGCCGCGCGGACGATGCTTCAGGACACCATCGAGGTTCTCCGCTGATGGTTGCCCCGGTTCAGGCGTACGCCAAGGCGCTGGCGGCCTATGGCAAGGCGGCGGCCGGTGCTTCCGAGGCGCCGGTGGGCGTGGTCGCGGAAACGGGAAGCGGCAGCGACTTCGCCAGCCTGCTGAACCGCGCCATGGACGACACCCTGAGCGCTGGACGGGCAACGGAGAGCCTGGTCACCAAGGCGGTGACCGGCGGCGCCGAGTTGGCCGAGGTCGTCTCGGCGGTGGCCGAGGCGGAGGTGACGCTGCAGAGCGTCGTCGCTGTGCGCGACCGGGTCATCGAGGCGTACAAGGAAATCATGCGGATGCCGATCTGAGCCATATGGAATGTGAGGCGGCGGTTCGGATCATAAGGTCAGACGCGCGGGGCGAGGGGGAGCGATGAACGAGGTCACCATCGTCGAGATCGCGCGGGAAGCGATGTTCGTCACGCTGCGCATCGCCGGGCCGCTGATGGCGGTGGGGACGGTCGTCGGCGTCTCGGTGGCGCTGGTCCAGGCGCTGACCACCATCCAGGAAATGACGCTGACCTTCGTGCCGAAGATCATCGCCATCTTGCTGGCGATCGTTTTTTTCCTGCCGATGATGATGACGGTGCTGATCGAGTTTGCGCAGGGCCTGTTCGCGCGCATCGCCGGGGGCTGAGGGCAATGCCGCTGCTGCCGATGCTGCCGTCGGCGTTTTTGTTTCCGCTGCTGATGCTGTTTGTGCGCACCGGCGCGGCAATGACGCTGCTGCCGGGGTTCAGCGCGCTCTACGTCACCATGCGCATTCGCCTCATTCTGGCGCTTGCACTGGCGCTGCTGCTGTCGCCGGTGCTGGGCGATACGGTACCGCCGCTGCCGGAAAGCCCGCTTTCGCTGGCGCTGCTGATCCTGGGCGAGGCGACGGTGGGAATATTTATCGGCGTCGCGGCACGGATCATTTTGGGTGCGCTGCACACCGCCGGCACGCTGGCGGCCTATTTCAGCTCGCTGGCCAGCGCGGTGATCCAGGACCCGGTCGCCGACCAGCAGAGCTCTACCATCGCCGGCTTTTTCAGCACGCTCGGCATCGTTCTGGTGTTTGCGACCGACCTGCACCACCTGATGCTGCGCTCGATCCTGGACAGCTACGCGGTGTTCCCCATCGGCGGCATGCCGCCCATGGAGGATCTGTCCGCCCGCATGGTTGCCCTCGTCGCCGCCAGTTTTCGCCTTGGGCTCGAGCTGGCGATACCCTTCCTGGTTGCCGGGCTCGGCTATCAGGTGGGCCTGGGTGTTCTCGGCCGGCTGATGCCGCAACTTCCGGTCTACTTCTTCGGCCTTCCGCTGCATCTCGGACTGCAAATTCTCGTGATCGCCCTTACCATATCGGGTATCATGATGGTGTTTCTCAACCAGTATGTTATCGGGCTGGATGGCCTGTTAAGCCCTTAAGCCGCATCAAAGGAAGCCTATCGTGGCCGAACAGGACGATGCGCAAAAAACCGAACAACCGACCGACCGGCGCATCCGCGAGAGCCGCGAGAAGGGCCAGGTCGCCGTCTCGCAGGATGTCCGCACCTGGGGCATTTTGGTCGGCGCGGTCATTTTTGCGGCATTCCTGGCTCCGATTCTCGCCCGGCAGCTCACACCCATCCTCGCGCGCATTCTGGAAATCTCCGGCACGGCCGCCATCGAGGAGAGCGCGGCACCGGCGGCCGCGGCCGGCATGCTGGGCGCGGTCGGCTGGACGCTGGCCCCGCTGCTGGCGCTCGTCATCGTTCTCGCCGTCGCCGCCGGGCTTGGCCAGTCAGGGTTCATCTGGGCGCCCTCGCGGATCACTATGGAACTGGGCCGGCTGTCGCCGATCAAGGGCTTCGGGAGGCTGTTCTCGCTGACGGCCGTGGTGGATTTCCTCAAGGGGCTGGCAAAACTGGCCGTGGTCGCCGTCATCGGTACGACTGTCGCCCTGCCGCTGATGTCGGACGTGGCATTGATGCCGGCGTGGCCGGTGATCGACGGGCTTGAGCGGCTGCACAGCCTGTCGATCGCGATCATCACCGCCACAGCCGCCGTGATGGCGGTCGTGGCGCTGCTCGACTACGCCTTTCAGCAGCACAAGCATCTGCGCAATTTGAGAATGACGCGCCAGGAAGTGCGCGACGAGATGAAGCAGTCTGAGGGCGATCCGCATGTCAAGGCGAAGATCCGGCGGCTGCGCGCCGAGCGGGCGCGCCAGCGGATGATGGCCGCGGTGCCAAAGGCGGATGTCGTTGTTACGAACCCGACCCACTATTCGGTGGCGCTCGCCTATGTCCCGGCGGCGATGGCGGCGCCGAAGGTGGTGGCGAAGGGCGTCGACACCCTGGCGCGGCGCATCCGCGAGGTGGCGGAAGAGGCGGGGGTGCCGGTGATGGAGAACCCGCCGCTCGCCCGCAGCCTTTATGCGTCGGTGGAGATCGACCGTGAAATTCCCACCGAGCACTACCAGGCGGTGGCGGAGGTGATCGCATTCGTGATGCGGCAGCGGACCGGCGGCGCACGGCCGTGACGATGTCGTTTGATCCTGCGTCCGGCGACGGCGATGACGTTCGGGCGCGGCCGGCCGGGGGGACGGGGGAGGGAGACCCGAGCCGGCGGGCGATGGCGGAGATCGCCCATCACCTGAAAAACCGTCTTACGGCGATACTCGGGTTCTGCGACCTTATCCTGGATGGTGACGGCGATGACGAGGCCCGGCATGCGGTGCATAACTGGCGGCAGGATGTCGCCCAAATCCGCGATAACGCATTGAAGACTAACGCGCTCATTCGCCAGCTTCTCTCTGCCGCCGCCTGCGACGCCGCCGCCGACACGGTTAGGCCGCCGGTTCTCGATGTGGCGACGACGCTCGCATTGATGTCTCCAACACTCGGCCGGCTGGCCGGACCCGGAATACGCGTTCGGCTGGACACGTCGGCGCTTGGCCACGCTCCCGTACGCATCGCGTCCGAGGCCTTCGAGCAGGTCGTCCTCAATCTGGTATCCAACGCCGCCGATGCATCGCCGCCGGGGGGGCGGGTGAGCGTGCGGGCACGGCGGATCGATGGCGGGGCGGCGAGGGTCGTCATCGATATCTCGGATCAAGGCGACGGCATCCCCGATTCCTGCCGGGAGCGGATGTTCGAGCCGTTCGTCACCACCAAGACCAACGGCCGCGGGACCGGGCTCGGCCTGTCCATCGTTCGCGAAATCATCGAGGCGGCAGGAGGGACGGTGCGTCTGGACACCGCGGCCGGCAAGGGAACCACAGCAACAATTGAGATTCCCTTCGCCGTCACGGCTCCCACGGCTGCGGCTGTGGGAGTGCACGAACATGCGGCGCCGTTACCCCCTACGAAGACGCCAGCGTACAACGGCACCGGCGGACGTGTGTTGCTGGTGGATGACGAGATGCCGACGAGGACGGTCGCCGCCCGGGCGCTGCTCCGGGCGGGGTTCCTTGTCGTGGAGGCGGAGGACGGCGGTGCCGCCCTGGGTGCCCTAGACGGTGTTGGCGGTAATGCGGACGACGCCGTCGATGCCGTCGTATCGGATGTGGCAATGCCGGGGTTAGATGGTTGGGAACTGGCCGGGCAGCTTCGGGAGCGCTATCCCGATCTGCCCATCGTGCTCACCTCCGGCTATGAGCCGGACCCGGCGAACATCGGCCTCGCGGGGGTTCGTTTTCTCGCCAAGCCGTACAGTCTCGACGCGCTGGTCGAGGCGGTTCATCTGGCGGTCAGCGAAGGGGTAGTGTTAAGGGAACGTCCAGGTTCAGACCGGCCGGCCCGAGGTTGAGGGTGCGGACCAACTCGGCCTGCCGCTCCGTCGTCGTTTTCGTGAAGATCTGCTTCAGGTGCTTGCGCACTGTTTCATAGGTCAGCCCCAACTCTTCGGCGACTTTGTCGAGTCTGAGCCCGCTCGCCAGCAGCGCGGCGACACGCGACTCCGCACGGCTCAAACCGTAGAGCCGGATGAGCAGGCGGGGATCGACGTGTACCGGACGCTCCGGGTCGCCGATGAAAACGGCCGCGACGGGATCGTCGTCGGTGATCGTGGCGCCGCTGCTTACCGGCAGAGAGGTGGCGACGATGCTCAGCGGCCGTCGCCCGGGCCCGCGCGGTATCGACAGCGACAACAGGTCGCCCACCGGTTCGCGTGATTGGGCCGAGCGGCTCGACAGGTAGTCGCGCAGCCGCACCCGCCCGGCCGGCAGCTTCAAGCCAAGGCCGCCGGAGCCGACGAAAATCACGTCTTCGCCATCGATGATCTCGCGTGCGAAACGGTTTATGGCGACACCGCCGCCGCGCCGGTTCAACAGAACGAAGCCGATCGGCATGACGTCGAGAGCGTCGAAGGCGAGTTTCTGAAGCCGGCTTTCGCGCCGGTAATGCCGGCCGGCCCGCATCGCGTGGCCGATTGACGGCAGCATCCGGCGGAGCATGGCCGCGTGATCGAGCCAGAAGGCGCCTTTCGGATAACTGCGCCCGAGAACGATGTACGTCACCTGCGTCTCGGTGGCATCAATCACGCCGAACAGGTGATGAAAGGCGTTCTGGGGGCGCAGCCAGTAGCGATAAAAATCCGTTTCGATCAGATCCTTATCCGCTAGAAGGTCCTGGCTGGTCCAGAGCATTCCCGCGGCGGCGAAGCGTTCGCTGTCCTGCAGCCACGGATTGTCCGCCGAGTAGAGGTCGGCATACGCCGTCAGGTAGGTCGGATCAAAGCCGACAGACTCCTCGAAGCGGCCCCGGCCTTCGGCAAAATCATGCGTGGCGATGGCGCAGATATCCGCCTGGACCATCATCCGGACCTTGTCGAGCACGTCCGTCCATGAGCCGAGGCTGATGTTGGCGTCGTAAAATCCGGCGACGAGGTCGGTCAGAACCGTGCCGACGGTATCGATAACGTGGCTGGTGGAAGGAACGGACATCGCACCTCGACGGCGTTCGCTCTCGCCGCCCGCACCAGCGCCTTGCGCGTCCGAAGCTAGCGAGAGCCGGGCGTCGACCCTGGCGTCGTCATTGACCGGAAGGTTGCGGCGATCCAGTCCCGAGCGTCGGTCCGGCCCTCGCCACGGTTCGTTTCGTACCCTTCGGTCCGGCCCTGCTCGACGGTCCAGCCGCAAGCCGTCCTCCTATCCGTATCGCCCACTATCCGGTCGCGACCCCCTCTTGAGGGGGGGTGTGAAAAGACTCATTCTACATCGCGTTAATTGCCCGTGAATATACCCCGTTTGGGTTATGACTTCCTACCTTTTTTTCCGCGGCGATCATCAGCTGGAATTTAGAGACAAGTCGTGACGTCGGCGATGAACTGTCGGTGACACGGCTGGGCGCGCTCCAAGCGAGGTCGGTCAACGGCCAAGCGCCGATCGCCTCGATAAAGTGCCGGAAGCAGAGACGCGTCGTTACGCCGACTCGCCGGTGATAGCAACGAGACGGTCCAGCGCGCCGCGGGCCGAACCGTCGTCAAGGGTTCGGGTGGCGAGGGCCACGCCTTCGATCAACGACGAACAGCGATCGGCGACAATGAGCGCAGCCGCCGCGTTGAGCGCCACGGTATCCCGAAACGGCCCGGGTTCGCCATCCAGCAGGGCGCGGATGTGGGCGGCGTTCAGTTGCGCATCACCGCCTTTGATGCTCTCCAGTCCGGCGGTTGCCAGTCCCGCGTCGCCGGGCGTGATGTCGAAGGTTCGGATGCGGCCGTCGCGGACTTCCGCGACGTGGGTCGGGCCGGTGATCGTGATCTCATCCAGTCCGTCCGATCCGTGAACGACCCAGGCGCGCTCGCTACCCAGATCGAGGAGAACGCGCGCCATTGGTTCCAGCCATCGCCGATGGAACGCGCCGGTAAACTGCCGCGTGACGCCGGCCGGGTTCGACAGCGGACCGAGCAGGTTGAAAACGGTGCGTACGCCCAGCTCGCGGCGGGGCAGGACGACCGCCTTCATCGCCGGGTGGTACCGGGGCGCCAGCATGAAGCCGATGCGCGCCTCGCGGAACGCACGCTCGGTCACGCTCCTCTCGACATCGATGGTGACGCCGAGGGCGCTCAAAACATCGGCAGAGCCGCACTGCGACGAAACGGCGCGATTGCCGTGCTTGGCGACGGTAACGCCAGCGCCGGCGACGACAAGGGCCGCGGCGGTGGAAATGTTAAGCGTGTCCGCGCCGTCACCGCCCGTCCCGACAATGTCAACGGCGTTAACCGGGGCGTCGATGCGCGCGGATTTGGCGCGCATGACCCGCACGGCGCCGATGATCTCGTCGTCGGTTTCGCCGCGAACCCTAAGCGCCATCAGGAACGCGCCAATTTGCGCCGGCGTAGCACCACCATCCATGATGATGGAAAACGCCCGTTCGGCCTCGCTTTCGCTCAGGGTGGCTCCCTCGGCCACCCGGGCAAGAAACGGCACCATATCGACTGACGTGTTGTCCACGGTCATTGTTATCACTCTATTGGATCAGTCGGATGAAATTCGCCAGAAGCATCTTGCCGTTCTCGGTCGCGATGCTCTCGGGATGAAACTGAACGCCGTAAATCGGTCGGTGACGGTGACGCAGTCCCTGAATGACTCCATCATCGCTGCGCGCCGTCACCTCCAGGCACGTGGGCAGGCCGTCCTCGGCCACCATCAGCGAGTGGTAGCGGGTGGCGAGAAAGGGGTTGTCGCACGCTTCGAACAGGCCTTGTCCATCGTGGTGGATAGGGGTCAATTTCCCATGCACCGGTTCCGGCGCGCGCACGACGCGACCGCCGAACGCCTGGCCGATCGCCTGGTGGCCGAGGCACACGCCCAACAGCGGCATCACATCCTTGGCCGCCTCGATCAGCGGCAGGCAGATGCCGGCGCGATCGGGATCGCACGGGCCGGGTGACAGAACGATGCCCGCCGGCGTCATCGCCATGGCCTCCTCGACGCCGATCGCATCGTTGCGACGAACGCACACGTCAGCCCCCAGTTCGCAAAGATAATGGAACAGGTTGTAGGTGAAGCTGTCGTAATTATCGATGAGTAGAAGCATCAGCGGGTCATCGGGGCGTCGAGCCTGGTCCGGTTGCGATCATTCATGGCAGAGTGAGTATCACCGGCGTCGCGAACCCGCAACGGTGGCCGCCCGTGCGGGATGTGGACCGCGCGCCGCTTGCAGTGGTTGAAGCCGTTTAACATGTGTTGGGCTGAACAGATCACTTATTCGATGACGCAGGTGCCGATGGAAATTGAGCTGTGGTTGGTGAGTGGCGGCGGGCGAGTCCGCCGGTGACTCAAGAGAAGACGCCGCCCGGCTTCTCCCACATCGGCGCTGACGGTACCGCCGCGATGGTGGATGTTTCCGCGAAACCGGTCACTGACCGCAGCGCCACCGCGCGCGCCTCAATTTCCATGCGGCCGGAGACGGTCGAGGCCATCCGCGCCCGCCGGCTGGACAAGGGCGACGTGTTCGGCGTCGCGCGACTGGCCGGCATCATCGCGGCGAAACGGACGGCGGAGCTGATCCCGTTGTGCCATACCATCCCGACGACCTCGGTTTCGGTGGACATCGCCATCGACGAGGCTGAGCCCCGAGTCGATATCACCGCCTGCGCCCATGCGCGTGGGCAGACCGGCGTCGAGATGGAGGCGCTGACCGCCGCCGCGGTGGCGGCGCTGACCGTGTATGACATGTGCAAGTCGGTCGACCGGCACATGCGCATCGGCGACCTGCGCCTGACCCATAAGTCCGGCGGGCGTTCGGGCACGTTTGAGGCGCCGTGACGGCAGCGCGATCGGGCGCGGCAGGCATTGACGGTTCAAACCGCTTTTCATTAATTCCACACGACATGGCGAAGACGAAAACCATCGGAACGGTTCTTAAGCTGCTCGCCGCCTCGCTCGCGGTCGGCTTGGTGCTCGCCTGGCTGGATATCCGGCCGCAGGAGGTGTATCGCGAGGCAGGGGATGCCGCGCGGGGCGCCGTCGGTCAGGTAACGGCGGCGCTCGGCTGGGCGTGGGACTACATCATCATCGGTGCCGCGGTGGTGGTTCCGGTGTGGCTGGTGTTTTTCGTCCTGCGCCGCCTGCGCGGCCGCGGCTGACTGGCGCGCGTGGGTATTAGTGGTCGTCCCGAGCAAAAGGGCCGCGCACGGAATCCACCGGCACGGCGGCGCGCCGGCCGGCGTCCGCGTCGGGCCGGGGCGGTTCGACGTTGCGTTCGATGTCACGGGGGCGATCCGGGATGACGGCCGGAAGATGCGCGTCGGCGACCGTTCCGGTGCTGCCGAACAGGCGCCGGTCGATGGCGGCATCGCGCATGTAGATATCGTCGCGAAAGTGAACCGCACCATCACCGTCTACCCAGGCGGTAAAATAGGTCAGGTGAACCGGAAACGGCTGGGTGAGGGGAACCCGACGCAGTCTGCCGGCGGCGATGGTCTCCTTGATGCGCGCCCGATGCCAGCCCGGGTTGCCGCGCAGCAGCGCTTCCGCCAGGTCGATGGGGTGCTGGACGCGGACGCAGCCATGACTGAAGGCGCGCGCCGCCCGCCCGAACAACTGCCGGGCGTTCGTGTCGTGGAGATAGATGTCGCGCGCATTGGGAAAGATGAACTTGATCTGGCCCAGAGCGTTTTCGGGGCCTGGCCGCTGGCGCAGACGAAAGGGGACGACGCCGGCTGCCAGCGCCGACCAGTCCACGGCGTCATAAGGAACGACCGCCCCGTCCTGAACTATCTCGAAGCCCCTTGCCAGCATGCGGTCGGGATCGCTGATCAGCTTCGGCACCTCTTCCTCAAGCGCGATGCGGCGCGGCACGTACCAGTAGGGATTGATGTCCAGGTAGGTGATGGAGCTGCTGAACTCGGGCGTTTCATCGCCCGGTTTGCCAACGATGACCGCCATGGTCAACGGTTCGTTGGCGCCGTCGATCAGTGTGAGATCGAACCCGGGGATGTTGATGATGACGTATCGGGAACCGGCGTCGACCGGAAACCAGCGCCACCGTTCCATGTTGATGACGATTTGCCGCTCGCGGGTTAGCGCATCGACGTTCAGGCTGTCCAGGGTCGAGCGTCCGATCAGGCCGTCGACGGTGAGACCGTGACGCGCCTGGTATCGCCTGACCGCGGCCTCCAGTGCCGCATCGAAAAAGGGGAGGCCCTGTTCCGGTGCGGGGCGTTCACCCTCGGCTGCGAGGCGCAAGCGAACCGCCGGGATGCGGTCGTCCGACATTCCGGGCCGCAGGGTTTCACCGTCCGGAACGTGCACCCAGCCGCCGTCGGCGGCGAGCGCACGGTAGCGGGAAAGCGCGGTCTTCAGCCGCGCGTAGGCTTCGTGGTGACCGAGCCAGCCGGCGAGGGCGGTATCGACGGTCCGGCCGGTCATAAACACGTCGAGCAGCGCGACGGCGTCGGCCGTCGTTCGCGCGCGGGCCGGCCGGATGTCCTCGGGCACGGCCCACGACCGGCCTGTCTTCAGGTCGAAGGCGAAGCTAAGAAAACTGGCGGTAAACGCGATTTCGGTGTCGACGCGTTGTTCACGGGAGTCGCTTGCGCTGGCCTCGATCAGCCGTTCCAGGTCTTGGATGGGATAGTCGTCGGCGTCGAGGCCGTCCTCGGCCGCCATCCGAAGGCGGTCGATCAGGTCCCGCATGCTGGCGGGCGAAGCGAACAGCGGCGCTCCGCCGCGCGCGGCGTAGAACTCCCTCAACGGTTCCCGAAAATGATTGCCGGCGAGCGGCAGCGCTTGGGGCGCCTCTAACCGCTCGATGATGGCGTGCTGGAGATCGAACGCCGGCGGATGCAGGGCCGATGCCGAGCCAGGAGCGAGAAGCGCCGCGACGAGGACGATAATGACGGCAGTAACTGGCATCTCACGTCGGAAATTATGGAATCGCATCGTCGCCTCGGTTTGAACGACGGGCATCAACGGTCACTCTGGCGCCTTCCGTAGTCTGTCATTGCACGGTCCGCGATAACGATAACGACAAGGTAAACACCAACAAATAAAAACACATGCGGGATTAAGCCATTGAGTCCGAGCGCGGTGGCGATGCGGATCGACACGAACGCGCACAGAGCGGCCAACAAACCGGGTAGCATCTTGACAGCATAGGCCATGGTCTGCATTCGACCTCAGTAACGATCCGAGGGCAAGACCCGTGCTCGATGTTGCGTGCCCGGATGGCGGGCTTGTTTCGACGGAATGGCGATCGGATCGCAACCAGTGCTGCCCGTGGTTACGTTGGGAGCATGTTAATGGGAGATGGCATGGGAACGGTGAGTAGTAGGGGTTTGCGTTTGAGCGCGGTCGTTCTCATCGGCGCTCTCGCGGGCGGCTGTACGGGCGGTGTCAGCCAGGCAGATCTTGCCATGGCCTGCCAATTCCAGAGTTGCGTCTGCCGAGACGCAAACGCCTTGTTCCCCGGCTTTGCCGAGAAACGGGAGGTGGAATGGCAGGCGAACGGCAACGCGTCCTGTCCCGAGGGCTTTAATCTCGCGCCCCAGGCGAAAGAAAGTTAAGCGACACGTTCGATGCCAGCACGGTGCGCCTAGGCGCACCACGGGGCGGACATGCGCCCCCGCCACAAAGAACGCCAGGCCATCGGCTACAGCGTCATTTTGGTCAGATGGACCGGCGTACGCGGGCCCTCAACGACGACGATACCGCTTTCGGTGACGTGATAGCGTTTTGCGTCCTCGTCGTGATCGTAGCCGATGACGGTGTCTTCCGGGATCTTGGCGTTTTTCTCGATGATGCAGCCCTTAAGCTTGCAGCGCCGGCCGATATCGACGTAGTCGAAAATGATCGAGTCATGGATCTCCGACCCCGCGTGGACATAGACGTGCCGGCCGATCACCGAGTTCTTGACGAGCGCGCCTGAGATGATGCACCCGCCGGCGAGGACGGAGTCGATGGCCTGGCCGCGCCGATGATCCTCATCGAAAGCGAATTTGGTCGGAGGGTCCGAATAACCGGCCGTCCGTAACGGCCATTGACGGTTGAACAGGTTGAGTTCGGGTGAGATGGCCCGCAGGTCCATGTTCGCTTCGTAGTACGCGTCCAGCGTCCCGACGTCGCGCCAGTAGGACGATTTGTCCACCGGCTCGCCCGGAATCTTGTTGGTCATGAAGTCATAGGCGAACATTTCGGCCCTTCCAATCGCCTTCGGCAGGATGTTGCGGCCGAAATCGTGCGAGCTTTCGGGGTCGAGTTGGTCTTCTTCCACCAGCTTGATCAGCATGTCGGTAGAGAAAACGTAATTGCCCATGGACGCATAGACCCGGGTCGGGTCGTCCGGCATGGTCGGCGCGTCGGCGCATTTCTCGTGAAAGCCGACGATGCGGTTGCCGCTGGTCGTTTCAATCACGCCAAATTCGCTGGCGTATTTCTTATCGACTGGTATCGAGGCAACGGTTACATGCGCGCGCTTCTGCTCGTGGAACTCGATCATCTCCCGAATGTTCATCCGGTAGATGTGATCGGCGCCGAATACCACGACGATATCGGGCGCCGATTGTTCGATCAGATTGATGTTCTGGTGGATCGCGTCGGCGGTGCCTCGGTACCAGTCCTTGCCTTCACTGCGCATCTGGGCTGGCACGGGCACGATGAACTCGCTTTTCAGTATACCGCTAAATGACCAGCCGTCACGCAAATGCTGCAGCAGCGATTGACTGCGAAACTGAATGACGACGTAGATCGAATAAATGCCCGAATTAACGAGATTACTAAGCACGAAATCGCAAATGCGATATTTCCCGCCGAAAGGTACGGCCGGTTTTGCGCGTTCTTTGGTGAGCGGATAAAGTCGCGTTCCCTCGCCCCCGGCGAGGACGAATGCGAGTACCTTGAGCTCCATCACCCTTCCCCTTTTTTCCTATCGCGGATGCTTGCTGCATCCTGTGGGCTCCTTCTTAGCACCGGATGGGAAGCCCCGCAGCCCCTCATTTTGCATTGCGAAAGAAGTGTATCAGCCGAGCCGAGGGTGAGAAACGCTGAGGCGTTATCGGGCCGATGCCCGACGGCTCGACAACCAGCGGTAAAGACCGGGATCGGCGTAGGCGGCATCGCAGGTGCGGACGTGGGCGCTCATGCCCCCGCCGGCGCCAAGACGAAAGCGGCGGACCTCCAGATTGCCAAAGGACGCGAGCCGCTCGGCCGCCGCCGCAGACCCGAGAGCAAGCTCGCGGACCTCGTCATCCTCGGCATAGGCGAGCCAAACGGGCACAGGCGCCAGGGACGCCAGCCCCGGTGGATCGAGGCAGCGGCCGCACACCGGCGCCACGGCGGCGAACCGCCCGGGCGCCCTCAGGGCTAGGGAGAACACGCCGATGCCGCCCATGCTGAATCCGGTCAAATAGAGGCGGCGGGGATCGGCGGCGCCCTGGTCGATCTGCTCATCGACCATGCGCTCGACGGCGGCCATCACATCCGGATCGGACCACTGACGATCGGGAGGACATTGCGGTGCGATAACCAGGAACGGAAACGGCCCATCGGTGATGGGCGTTCTTTCGGCGCGGTACTTGGTCACGCCCCAGGCATGGACACGCGTCAGCTCGTCACTGCCATTACCGCGCTCGCCAATCCCATGCAGAAACACCAACAGCGGCGGCGGCCCGCCATCGGTGCCCGTCCCAGCTTCGTCATCGGCGTCGGGCGGGAACCAGAGACAATTGAGATCAGGGCGAAACGTAACCATGGGCCGGCTCTCACGGCCGACTGGGATCGAGCCTAGTGCGAGGTAGCGACCGCGGGCTGGTGAACATCTGTCGGATGACATCCGTCTCGGCCTGATACCAGTTTCGGTCGGCGTCGCCGTCCGGGTACTCCTTCGACAGATAATACGCGCGCATGACGATGTGGTGCTTGAGGCCGTCGACCAGATCCTGCCGGCAGCCGTAGAACGCTTCCCACGACGGGTCGGCGGCCGGCCGGGCTTCCCGAATGAACGCCACAACGTCGTCGGGGGCCATCGTTTCAACGAAGGATAGATAGCCCAAGACCGTCAATGGCGAGCGGTTGAGACCAGCCGTGCAGTGGACATAGACCTTGTGATCGGCGGCGAGAAGGTGGCTCAGCGCACGGACCGCCGCCGGCAGGTTTGCGCGCTGATCGGGTGGATTGAAGTCAAGCATCGGTGTGTTGAGGAACGCGAGACCGAGGTCGTCGGCGCGCCCGGTCAGTTCCGCTCGATCGATGCCGAACGCGGAGCGGCAATCATCGGTCTGCAGCGACAAAATGGCGGTTGCACTGGTCTTGTCGCGAATGACATCGATGTCGGACGCGGCCATCGGACACGATCCGACGACGAGGTCGCTCCGGATCTCATTCCAGTTCAGGGTCCAGGTCCACATTGGCGGTATCCGCAAATCCAAGGCCGGCGCGCGGCTCACGTGTGGCACCGGACGGCTCCTTTATGCGCAGGCGAGGCCAAAAAACCAAGGCGAGAACGGTGGCGCGAGATGCAACGCCAACAATTGCACGCAATGCGATATTTTTTCTTTCACCCTCAATCGGGGGTAGCGTCGTACCGTGACTTGCCGATACCGTACCATGACCGCTTCTCGACAGGCGGTTCGATCGTAAAAAAGGAGGAGGAAGGACATGGTTGGAAGACGAGCCCGCAAAACCGCAATCGCCATCGCCGGCGTGCTGGCCGTCGTGGGGTTGACCGGTGCGGCCGGCGCCGTCGACGGGATGACGGAGGCTCAAGCGCAGGCGCGGACGACGCCGGGTGTTACGGTAATGGCAAACGGCGGAGGGCCGCTGACCGGCGTGACCGTGTCGTCGGGGGCAATTATGTGTACGGAGGGGCCAATTGCCGTCGCATCGAACGGACGGCTCGGATTTCTGGCGCCGAGAATGGCGCCGAACATACTGCGCGGTTCGTCGGACCAGGGTCCGACGGTCTGGTGGGACGTGGTTTCGTTCGATGACGCGCCCGGTAATCGTGCCAATATTGTGTCGACCTGCCGCGTCGCTCAATGAGGTAATAGGCGGCGTCCCTGCATTTGAACCCCTAGCCTTGGGCGGATCCGCGGGCCGCCCGTTTTTTTAACCGCTCTGAGTTTTGGCGCGTTAATGGAGCGGGCGCGTCAAGCTGGCCGGTTTTTGTTGCACGGCGGCGTCGAGGCCGGTGATGCCGGCCAGCCTGAATTCTTTCGGACGGTCACCAGGTCAAGCGGCGGAGCACTGTCCAGCCAGGCGTGCCTCCAAGTGTCCTGACGTATCAGCAATCCCCAGCAGCGACCGCGCCGGTGCCGGCTTGACCAGGCCTGACCGATGCCGGTGACGCTTGGTTACCGTTTAGCCAAGCGTGTCGTCGTGCCGTTTCACCGACGAAAATCCGCTGTTGCGTTAATTAATAATGCGACTTATTCTCATTTTCATCATCGACATGCCTGTCATCTTGGCCCCTTTGGAAACGGCAGTGTTCCGCAGACGGCCGGGAATAACGCGGGCACGCATGGAAGTGGGGCCCATGAAGAACCTCCATCGCGCGGCAACGAACGACCTGTCCCCTGCCGGAGAGGTCGCGACCAGCGCTGCACCCGTTGCCTTGCAGAGATTGCCACACGGGAAGCGGTAGCCCGCAGTGCTTGCTCCCTTTCTCATTATGCTGCGTGAGGGCATCGAGGCCGCGCTCATCACCGGCATCATCGCCGCTTACTTGCGCCAAACGGGGCGGTCGGCGTGGCTGCCGGCCGTCTGGGTTGGCGTCTTCCTCGCGGTGGCCGTGTCGCTGTTCATCGGTGCGGCTCTGCAAATGGTCAGCGCCGAGTTTCCACAGAAAATGCAGGAGCTGTTCGAGGCGGCGGTGGGCGCAATCGCCGTGATCGTTCTGACCTGGATGGTTTTCTGGATGCGAAGGGCGGCGCACTCCATCAAGGGCGTGCTGCACGAGTCCATCGACACTGCCTTGGCGACATCCTCTGGTGCGGGGTGGGCGTTGATCGGCATGGTTTTTTTCGCCGTTGCCCGGGAAGGGCTGGAGTCGATTTTCTTTCTCCTGGCCATCTTCCAGCAAAGCACCGGCCCCGCGGCGCCGCTCGCGGCGCTAGCAGGAATCTTGGTCGCCATCGCGATCGGTTTCGCGATTTACGCCGGCGGCCTGCGATTGAACCTGCGGCACTTCTTCCGTTGGACGGCGGTGTTCATCCTGTTCGTCGCCGCCGGCATCCTGGCTAGCGTGTTCGGCAACTTGCATGAGGCCGGCCTTTGGAACAGCCTGCAGACTCCCGCCTACGACCTCAGTCTTGTCCTCCCTACCTCCAGTCTTCTCGGCAGCATCCTGTCGGGAATCCTCGGCTACCAAGAAAACCCGACGGTGGGTGAGGTTCTCGCCTATCTGACATTTCTTGCCACCACGCTCGTTCTTTTCCTTCGCCCCGCCAAACCGCAATCGGTACCCGCCGGCGTATCGGAACAAACAAATGTCCGCGCCTAGGCACACTATGAGCGGCGATCCGCCCCGCCGTTTGATGTACCTCGCCGTAGCGGGTGCCGCCGTCTTGGCGATCGGGGGAGGGGCCGCCTTCTACTATGCGACGCTGCAGAACCGTGGGGGCGATGTCGGGAGCGAGTCCACCCTGGTTTCGGTCACGGCAGAGGCGTGCGAGCCGAACGAGATTACGGTTCCCGGCGGCAAGCGCCGCTTCGAAATCGTCAATGTCTCGGATCGCCCCATCGAATGGGAGATTCTCGACGGCGTCATGGTGGTGGCCGAGCGCGAGAATATCGCACCGGGCTTCAAACAAACGCTGACAACGCAACTCGCCCCGGGCGAGTACGAGGTCACGTGCGGCCTCCTGTCCAATCCGCGCGGCGCATTGCATGTGACGGACTCAGAAGAAGCACGCGCGGCCGCCGCCACGGTGAGCATGCGGACCTTTCTCGGTCCCTTGTCGGAGTATAAGGTCTATCTCGTTCAACAGGGCACGGCAGCGGTCGGTGCGGCGGAAGCGCTCGCCACGGCGATCAATGCGGGCGACCTTGGCAAGGCGCGCGTCCTGTGGAAACAGGCGCGCCTGCCGTACAAAAGGATCGAGCCGCTTGCCTACCGGTTTTCCGACCTGGAAAACGCCATCGATCCGGTCGCCGACTATCTAGAAAAGCGCGAGGCCGATCCCGCCTTCATCGGCTTTCATCGTATCGAATTTGGGCTGTTCTCCGAAAACTCCACCGACGGGCTCGAACCCGTCGCCGGCGGGCTCGTCTCCGATATGGGCGCGCTCAAGGACCGCCTCGCCAAGGCCGAGATCGATCCTGCCCTGCTGCTCGCCATTCCGGGCGACATGGCCAACCAATTAGCGCAAGGCGGGATTCTCGGCGGCGAGGACCATTACGCCCAAACCGACCTAGCGGACATTGCAGCCAACCTGGAGGGAATCGGCAAGATAACCGGGCTCCTGCAGAACGTCGTCAAGCCTCTCGACGCCGAGTTGGAAGCCGAGATCGGCAGGAAACTCGACGCCGTTCAAACCGAGCTTTCCAGGCTCGAAGGCAAGGACGGTTTCCCTGCATACGACAACGTCGATGAAGCGACACGGATGGCGCTTGCGGAAAAATTTCGAGACCTTGCCGAGGTCCTGGACCGCTTGCGCGCGGTAATCGGAGTGAGTTGACATGTCGCACAAATCGCAAGCTCCGGACCACACATCAGCCGCAGGATGCCTGTACGCAGCAAGCCGTCGGCAAGTGCTTATGGTTGTCGGTGGCGTCGGCGGCGCGCTCGCCTTCGGTGCGCGAACGGTATCGGCGGGGGAAGCCGTTGGCAGGCAGGTAACCGATGCCCCGTCCGGAGAGAATAATACGACCGAGCGCGTGCCGTTTTACGGCACCCATCAGGCCGGCATTGTCACACCAAGGCCAGCCAACGGCGTCGTGGCGGCTTTCGACGTGGTCGCGCGAACGCCGGACGAGTTGGAGCAGATGTTTCGCAAGCTGACCGAGCGGATCGCCGTTCTTACCCAAGGCGGCGACGTGCCGAAGCTCGATCCGAAATTGCCGCCCGCCGATTCCGGCATTCTCGGACCGGTCATCGCGCCGGACAATCTCACCGTGACCGTGGGACTGGGAGCATCGCTGTTTGAGAAGCTTCCCTGGCTGGCGCCGCTAAAGCCCAAGCGACTCCAGCGAATGACGCAGTTTCCCAACGATGCGCTGATTGCCGACATCTGCCACGGCGATCTATCCCTGCAATTCAGCGCGAATTTGCAGGACACCAACATCCACGCCCTGCGCGATATCGTGAAGAACCTGCCGGAGTTTCTGGTGGTGCGCTGGATGCAGGAAGGGGATGTGCCCGTCATCCCTCCGAGGTCGGACGGTGCTACGGAAAGCGCGCGTAATTTCCTCGGCTTTCACGACGGCTCGGCCAATCCCGATTCCACCGACGATGCGCTCATGGAGACGGTGGTTTGGGTCGATGAAAACAATCACGAGCCGGAATGGGCACGGGATGGCACGTATCAGGTGGTGCGCATTATCCGCAATTTCGTCGAGCGTTGGGACCGAACGCCACTGAAGGAACAAGAAGAGATCATTGGCCGCCGGAAAGGCAGCGGGGCGCCATTGGACGGCGAGGACGAACAAGACAAGCCTGACTACTCCACCGATCCGACCGGCGAGGTCACGCCGCTCGATGCGCATATCCGGCTTGCCAATCCGCATACCCCGGAATCGATTGGCAACCTCATGCTGCGGCGGCCCTTCAACTATTCGAATGGTGTCACCAAGGCGGGGCAGCTGGATCAAGGGCTGCTGTTCATCGCCTTTCAGGCCGATCTGGAGAAAGGCTTTATCGCCGTTCAGAACAGGCTCAACGGCGAGCCGCTGGAGGAATACATCAAGCCGGTCGGCGGTGGCTATTTCTTCATTCTACCGGGCGCGCGGAATGCAGACGATTATCTGGGCGGCAGCCTGATCCAGGCAATTAAGAATTCCCCCGATACCACAATAGAACGTCCCAAATAGAAGGAGGTTATTTTATGAAAGTCCATCGTCTCTTGGCCGCCGGCGGGCTGGCTTTCGTGCTAAGCACCACTTCTCTCGGTGGCGCCATGGCGCGAGAGGAGCCATCGCTCGACTTGGTTCAGCCCCTCGCCGAGTACAAGATCTACGTCGCTCAAAAAACCATTGAACTAGTCAACGACACGCGTGACCTTGTTGCCGCGATCAAGATGGGCGATGTGGAGACTGCCAAGAAGCTTTTCGCACCGACGCGTACTAGCTACGAAGCGGTCGAGCCGATCGCCGAATTGTTTTCAGACCTTGACGTGGCGATTGATGCGCGCGCCGACGATTTTGAGAAGAAAGAGGCCGATCCAGCCTTCACGGGCTTTCATCGCATCGAGTATGGACTCTGGGAAAACAACTCGACGGAAGGCCTCGACAAATATGCCGACCGACTGTTGGACAACGTCGTCGAGCTAAACAATCGGATCAACGCGCTGACGTTCCCGCCAGAGGTCGTGGTCGGTGGTGCCGCCGTCCTCATGGAGGAAGTGGCTGCGACCAAGATCTCCGGCGAAGAAGACCGTTACAGCCGCACGGATCTGTGGGATTTCGAGGCCAATTTCAACGGTTCTTACAAGATCTTCGAACTGCTGCGGCCCCTCGTGGAAGAAAAGGATCCGGAGTTTGTGACGTCGGTCGAGGCGAATTTCGCGGCTGTCTACGCCGTGCTGAAGCAGTACCAGACCAATGACGGCGGCTATGTCTCATATCTCGAACTGACCGACGAGGATCGGACGGTTCTTTCCGCCAAGGTGAACACTCTGGCGGAAGACCTGTCCACGCTTCGCGGCAAGCTTGGCTTGGGATAGCTCCAGGCGAGACGCGAGGCGTCCCGACGCAATAGCACGCCCGGCAACGGCCGCCGCGACCGCCTCTTTCGGTGGACCGGCGGCTGCGGTGCCGGCCTGACCAGGCCCGGCCGATGCAGCTGAGGCTTGGTCACCGTGCATCCGGACAGATCATGCGCTACAAACTCCGGACACGTCATCGGCGAGCTGCAAACGCGTGGCACCTTGATTGCGGAACCGGGCGGGGTTCGCTACGTTCGCGTCATCACCGCCGTGACGCGCGTTGTTGGTCGCGGTTCGGTTTCTAAATGGGGTGCCGGATGTCGACGCGATCAATCGGGCTGGACGAGCGGCTTTATGACTATATCCTGGGTGTCTCGCTTCGGGAGCCGGACGTGCTGCGCCGCCTTCGCGACGAAACCCGGAAATTGCCCCGGCCGGAGATGCAGATCGCACCCGAACAGGGCCAATTCATGGCGTTACTCGTCCGGTTGATGGACGCCAGCCGGATCGTGGAGGTCGGTACCTTCACGGGCTACAGCGCGCTGGCGATGGCGCTCGCGCTGCCGCCGCATGGCCGGCTGGTAGCGTGCGACATCAGCGAGGATTGGACGGCGATTGCGCGCCGCTACTGGACCGAGGCGGGGGTGGACACTCTCATCGATCTGCGCCTGGCGCCGGCTCTCGATACCCTCGACAGGCTGATCGCCGGCGGCGACTCCGACCGATTCGATATGGCGTTCATCGACGCCGACAAGAGAAACTATCTCGCGTACTACGAACGCGTGCTGGTTCTGCTGCGGCCGGGCGGCGTGGCGATGATCGACAACGTTCTTTGGGGCGGCAGCGTCGTCGATGATCCCAGGGATGCCGACGCCGAAGCGATCCAAGCCTTCAATACATCACTCCGCGATGACGACCGGGTGGACGTGAGCCTCGTTCCCATCGGCGACGGCCTGACACTGGCGCGCAAGCGCGGCTGAACGTTTCGGCAGCGGCGGCTGCGCGCGGCCAGACGACCCGGACAGCCGAGCGCGCCGTGATGACCGCAACCCATTTGTGGTCTTTTCGGGACAGGCTGTGACCGAAGTCACAGTGACGGCGCGCTGCCGGGCACTACTATTCCGAGCATCAAATCGAGCATCGTTCAGCCGGGTGACCTGCTGGCGAAATCCGGCGGCTCCGTTCGAACCCGCTTCCGAGAAGGCAATCTGGATCACCGTGCCGACGGACATCGGCGTTCCGGGCCACCGCCCAAGGATCGAAGGACAGGAAGGAGTTCATGGACGGCACGACTTCACTTTCTGTCGTGACGCAGATTGGACGGGTCGCCAGCGTCACCGGCTCACAGGTGGTCATCGTGCTCGACGGTCCGGCGAACGACGCGTTGGCGGGCCGATCGACCGGATTGCCGAAGGGCACGCTCCTCAAGATCGCCTGTCAGCAGACGTGGGTATACGGCTTGGTGACGGCTGTTTCGATGCCGATGCCCACCAGCGAGCGATCCGAGGAGGAACTGCGGTTCGCCGAAATCGTGCTGTTGGGTGAAATCGAGCCCGGCGGCCACGCATCGCCAGCCGGGCGTTTCCAGCGCGGCGTGTCGTTTTTTCCCTCCGTCGGCGATCAGGTGGTCCGCGCGTCCGCCGATGATATGGCGCTGGTGTACGCGCGGCCGGAGCGGTCGTCGGTGTCTATCGGCACCATCCATCAGGACCGCTCCATACCGGCGTACATCGCGCCGGACAATCTGCTCGGCAAACATTTCGCCATTCTCGGTACCACGGGATCAGGCAAGTCGTGCGCCACCGCGCTGGTCTTGAGACGCATTCTTGAAGCGCATCGCAACGCGCACGTCGTTCTTCTCGATCCGCATAACGAGTACGCGCACGCCTTCAGTGACTTGGCCGAGTGCGTCGATTCCGAAAACCTGGAGTTGCCCTACTGGCTGTTCAGCTTCGAGGAGTTGACCGCCGTCATCCTGGGCGAGATCCCCAAATCGGCCGAAATGCTGACCGAGGCGGCGATTCTCGACGAACTCGTCGTCAAGGCGAAGACGATGTTTCCAGGAAATACCGAACGGGCGTCGCAGATCACCCGCGAAACCCCGGTGCCGTACAAGATGAGCGACCTGCTCGATCTCATCGATCGCGATATGGGCCGGCTCAGCAACCCGGCCTCGGCCGCGCCTTATCAGCAGTTGAAGAGCCGCATCAACGCCGTGCGATCGGACTCCCGCTATCGGTTCATGTTCGGCGGCATTTCCATTTTCGACAACATGGGCAAGGTGTTGTCCCGGCTTCTGCGACTGCCCGTGGACGGCAAGCCGATCACCGTCATCGATCTGTCGGCGGTTCCGTCCGAGGTGCTGAACATCGTCGTGTCCGTGCTGTCGCGCCTGACCTTCGACTTCGCGCTGTTCAGTGATCGGGCGGTGCCGGTGCTGCTCGTCTGCGAGGAGGCCCACCGCTACCTGCCGGAAGAAACCCGACTCGGCTTCGAGCCGACCAAGCGAGTGCTGTCTCGGATCGCCAAGGAAGGCCGCAAGTACGGCGTATCGCTCTGCATCGTCAGCCAGAGGCCCTCGGACCTGGCGATCAGCGCGCTGTCCCAATGCAACACGCTGTTCGCCCTTCGGCTGACGAGCGTCAGCGATCAGAATTTCGTCCGAGGAATGCTGCCCGACTGGGGCGGCGGACTGATGGATTTCCTCCCCAGCCTGCGCAACAGCGAGGCGATCGTCGTCGGCGAGGGCATTTCCGTCCCGGCTCGGGTCCGCTTCGACATTCTTCCGCCGGAACACTGTCCGCGCAGCGGCACGGCGTGCTTCTCGAAAGCATGGCAGAAGGAAGAAGACGGGCGGAGCCTGATCGAGCATGTCATCCAGCGCTGGCGGGCCGAGCGGTGATGGACCCTCGGTCCTTCCGGCCCGCGGACGAGCGATCGGCGCTCGTCCGCTACCTTCGACAGTTCGAGGAAATCCGCGGCCGGCAATCGGCGGACGCGGCACTGTTCACTTCCCTTCGCCTGCAGCGTGCCGACGCCCTGATCCACGGCGTGTTCGAGAACAGCTTCGATGCCATCGCGATCTTCGGCCCCGAGGGACGGATCGAGGCGGCCAACGACGGGCTCGCGCGCCTTTTCGGTGTGACGAAAGCATACCTGACCGGCCTTGTTCTGTTCGAGCTGTTTCCCGACGGCATGGGCGGCCTGGAAAACGGTATCCGCTCCGGCTCGGGCGGCGGCGGCTATGTGGAAACCACTGGCCGCCGTGGCGACGGCTCGGCCTTTCCGGTCGAGATCGCGCTCGGCCGGATCACGCTTACCGAAGACATGCGGTTCGTCGCCATCGTCCGCGACATCAGCGACCGCAAGCTCCAGCAGGAGAAGCTGCGCCATCAGGCGCTGCACGACGCGCTGACCGGCCTGCCAAACCGCACGCTGTTCTGCGACCGTCTGGAGCACGCCCTTGTGCAGACACAGCGCAGTGGAAAGCCGCTGGCACTGCTGATGATCGATCTCGATCGTTTCAAGGAGGTCAACGACACGCTTGGCCACCAGGTAGGCGATCTGTTGCTGTGCGACGTCGGCCGCCGTCTGCGCGAGACCGTGCGCAAGGGCGACAGCGTCGCCCGGCTGGGCGGCGACGAATTCGCCGTGCTGCTGCCCTCCGTTGCCGACGAAGCGAACGCGTTTCATCTTTCCTCGCGCCTCGCCCAGTCGCTCAGTGAGCCGCTCGATTGCAACGGCATCGTCATCGAGGTGGGAGCGAGTGTTGGCATCGCGCTCTATCCGGATCACGCCGGCGACAAGGAAACGCTGCTGAAATGCGCGGACGTCGCCATGTACGCGGCCAAGAGCCAGCACCTGGGCATTACCGTTTACAGTCCCGCCAACGACACCAACTCGATCCGCAACCTGACGCTGACCGGGGAGCTACGCCGTGCCATCGAGGGCCGCCAGCTCTATCTCGCCTATCAACCGAAACTCGACGTGCGCACCGGAAGGGTGAGCCGGTTCGAGGGCCTGGCGCGCTGGAACCATCATCTTCATGGCCCCATTCACGCGACGGAATTCGTCACCCACGCCGAGCGGACCGGGTTGATCCAGCATCTCACCATGCTGACCCTCGATCTGGGGCTCAGCCAGATCGCCGAGTGGCAGAAGATCACAGCCGAGGTCAACATCGCCCTCAATCTGTCGGCGCGCAGTTTGCACGACAACAAGCTTCCCGAATTGCTGAGCGACATGCTCGGGAAGTGGAGCGTCGAGGCCAAGTGTCTGACGCTGGAAATCACCGAGAGCGCCATCATGCTCGACCCAGCGCGCGCGATGAAGGTGGCCGAACGCATCGCCGAGCTGGGCGTCAAACTGTCCATCGACGACTTCGGCACCGGCTACTCTTCGCTGGCCTACCTCAGCCAGCTACCGGTCGAGGAGCTCAAGATCGACAAGTCGTTCGTGCAGCAGATGCTCAACCGCGACCGCGACGCGGCAATCGTCCACTCGACCATCGATCTCGCCCATAACCTCGGCCTGAAGGTGGTCGCCGAGGGGGTGGAGAACGGCGACGTGCTGGCGCGGCTGCGCGAACTCGATTGCGATTTCGCGCAAGGGTTCTTCATCGGCATGCCCGAGCCGATCTTTGACGCGGAACCGCCGCTGCCGGTCGTCGGCGACGACGATGATCACGGCTCGCCCGCCACCCCGGAGACGGATAGCGCCGGCGTTGCTTAGAGCGTGCCCTGTTTTTCAGGGGCTCACTCTGACGACGACTGCGGAGCGTTCCGACGCAAGCCTTGATGACCTGCAGAAACTGCTCCGTTCGTTTCCGCAACCCTGGTGCGAGGCTCTGTATTCGGAGAGGTTGAGAAGCGGCGATCAATTTCTTCTATCATGCCCCGGGCGATTTCCCTCTCGCCCATGATCACGACATTTGCTCCAAGACCGGACAAATGTTCGACCTTAGCATCGGAATGGGCGCGCGCGATGATCTCGAGATTGGGATTGGCGGCGCGTGCCTGTTCGACTACCTGCCCCGCTTCGAACGCGTCGGGGATAGCAATGACGAGTTCGCGTGCCTGACCTAAATTTGCAGCCTTTAGAACCTCCGACTTTGCCGCGTTTCCAATGATCGTCTCGATCCCAGCCTCGCGTAGCGCCGAAACGGTCTTGTCTGCGTCCTCGATTACCAGGAAGGGTCTGTCAACGGCCTTGAGCGATTGACCGATGAGGCTGCCAACCCGACCATAGCCGACCAGGACGATATGGTTGGTCAGCGCAGTCGTGACCGGCGGACCGATTTCGGCCGCTGGTTCCGCCGCCGGCGTGATGTCCGGCTTTTTCGCCGTCGATGCTGCGGCTGTCGCCGGTACTTTGAACAGGCGCCTGCGCTCCAGTCGTGGCGTCACCCGTTCGACGGCAGAAAACGCCAGGGGATTGAGGACGATGGACAGCAGCGCTCCAGCAAGGATCAGATCGCGCCCTTGTTCCGGCAGCAGTCCAAGTCGGACCCCATGCTCTGCGAGGATAAAGGAAAACTCACCGATCTGCGCCAGGCTCGCCGATATCGTCAACGCGGTCGGCACAGGGTGGCGGAAGGCGAGCACAATGAAAAAGGCGGCAGCAGACTTGCCGACGACGATGATAAACAGCGTCGCGCAGATCGGGATCGGGTCTTCCAGGAGACTCAACGGATTGAAGAGCATCCCAACGGCGACAAAGAACAGGACCGAAAAAGCATCACGCAGCGGCAGCGTTTCCTGTGCAGCCTGTTGGCTCAGTTCGGATTCGCTCATGATCATGCCCGCAAAGAACGCGCCGAGCGCGAAGGATACGCCAAATAGTTCGGCCGCGCCGAAGGCGACACCGAGAGCGATCGCGAGCACGGCAAGCCGAAACAGTTCCCGCGAGCCAGTATGTGCAATGACATGCAGGATCCAAGGAACAACGCGGCGTCCAATAATCAGCATAAGAGCGACAAATGCGGCGACCTTGGCAAGTGTGATTGCCAGGACACCGGGAAGACCGAGATCAAAACGTGCCGCCAAGGGGTCGGTAGCAGCGGCGGCATCATTTCCGCCCAGCAGGCTGGAAAAAGCAGGTAAAAGCACGAGTGTCAGGACCATCGCCAGATCCTCGACAATCAACCAGCCGACGGCGATGCGACCCCGTTCCGTCTCCACTAAACGTCGTTCCTGCAGCGCACGAAGCAGGACGACGGTACTGGCCACCGACAATGCCAAACCGAACACCAGGCCGGCCTCAACTGGCCATCCCATGAGCACGGCAAGACCCGTACCCAATCCCGTCGCGACGGCGATCTGGACGATAGCGCCTGGAATGGCGGTGGATCGCACGGAAAGCAGGTCTTTGACCGAGAAATGCAAGCCCACGCCGAACATGAGAAGGATCACGCCCAGTTCGGCCAATTCCGGTGCAAGGGCCTGGTCGGCCACGAAACCTGGCGTATGGGGTCCCACCAGCATTCCGGCAAAGAGGTAGCCGACGAGCGGCGAAATGCGGAGCCGGTTGGCGATCGCCCCAAAGATGAAGGAAAGCCCGAGACCCGCGACGACGGTGGCGATAAGCGGTGTCTCATGTGGCATAATGATCACGTTCTCCAGAAAAACGGGCTGGGATAGACCGGCGTCTACGCCTGTTGCTCCATTTCAACCATTATGGTTGACATAGCATGTACTAGACAAGCAACGCCTACGCGATGAAGCTGTTTCCGGAGCAATGTCGTGGTGCGAGGGCCCTCCTCGATTGGACACAGATCGAACTTGCCCACCGTGCCGGCGTATCCCGGAGCACCGTGCGCGACTTTGAGGGCGGCCGCCATTTACTCAGCGCAGCGAAAGAGGCTCAGATCATTGCCGTGCTCGAAAGCGCAGGTGTGTCTCTATTGCCGCCAAGCTCACTGGGACCAGGCGTGCGGCTTAAAAGCGTCCGTGCCGATCTCGATAGCTCATCCGGGGCGATCAGCCGTCCAGTCGTAAGCTCTACGAATTACAGATCCCAAACCTAATCAAACGCTACCGTGGCCAGCGACGCCGCGATGCGTTTATCACCCCATCGATGCGGTTCCCCCGGCTCGGCGCCGGCGGGGACGTCGGTGCCGTTGAGCGGCTCGGAGAGATCGACCGCGCCGAGGGCGTTCTCGACCCGCACGCTCACGCCTTCGTAAAGCAGCACGCCCAGCTTTTCCGGCCTCATCTCGCTCCACACCGTGGTACCGCGAACGCCGAGCACGGCGTGATCTGTGATTACCATCAGCGAGTTCCATTTCTTGTCGGTGACGGCCCCGGTAACGGCGAGGAACACGCCCTTGAACAGCTTGATCACGCTCGGCCCGCCGTCGCCGTCCCGAACGGCGTTGACGACCATGCTGCTCTCGGCACCCAGCGTGATGGTCGTACCGTCGGTCATCACCAGCTGAATGCGCGCGTCGGGACCGGTGTCGATACGCTCACCGGCGCGGATCAGTGCACCGAGCCAGAGGGGGCGCGCCAGGCGTCCGACCGTGGCGTGCGCCGTGCCTTTGAGCTTTTTGACGAAGCCGGCATGTTCGTCGGCGCGGACGGTCCGGCCGTATACGGCCAGCGTCGCGATGGCGAACGCACCGCCGCCGAAGCGTACCGCCCAGGCGGCGAGTTCCCGGCGGGAGCGAACGAGGTTGATGAGCGCATCAGACAGCATTGGAGTGGCGTCCTGATCCGTTGGCGAGATAGCGATCGAAGGCGGCCGCGACCAGCCGCGTGAACGGCCGTCCGGCCTCGGTGACGACAATGCGGTGCCCGTCGATGCGAACCAGGCCATCATTGGCCAGCTCGCGCACCCTGACCATGGCGTTGCCGAAATCCCGGGCGGTGGCGGCATGCTGGTCGACGACGGCGTCGAGATCGACGGTCAGGTCGCACATGATCCGCTCGATGATGTCCCGCCGCAGGCGGTCGTCGTCGGTAAGCGCCCGGCCGCGCGCGGTGGCCAGCGTTCCGGCGAGGATGCGCGCGCGATACTGTTCCAGCGGTGCCAGATTCTGCACGTAGCCTTGCGGAAGGCTGCCGATCGCCGATGCGCCGAGGCCCAGCAGGACCGGCGCGCAGTCGGTGGTGTAGCCCTGGAAATTGCGGCGGAGCTGGCCGGCGGCCCGTGCCGTCGCGAGAGAGTCGTCGGCGCGGGCGAAGTGATCGAGGCCGATCGCCTCGTACCCGGCGTTGCGCAGTACCGCGGCGGCGGCCTCGGCCTGGTTGAGGCGCTCCTCGGCGGACGGCAGCGCCGCCTCGTCGATCAGGCGCTGGTGGCTCCGCATCCACGGTACGTGGGCATAGCCGAACAGCGCGACGCGGCTTGGCTCGACGCTGAGCGCGCGCTCGACCATCGCTTCGACCAAGGCCACGGTCTGATGCGGCAGGCCGTACATGAGGTCGAGATTGATGCTCTCGATGCCATGCTCGCGCAGCCAGGTGCACACGCGCTCGACGATCGCGAACGGCTGGACCCGGTTGACGGCGGCTTGAACCGCCGGGTCGATGTCCTGAACGCCGATGCTGACCCGGTTGACGCCGGCCTCGGCCAGCGCCGCCACGTAGTCGCGGGTGGTGTCGCGCGGATCGAGCTCCACCGCGCGCTCCGTATCGTCGCCGCTGACGAACGCGCGCGCCAAGTGGGCGGTGAGGGCCCGCCAGTCGTCCGGGCGGAGAATGGTCGGACTGCCGCCGCCCCAATGGATGTGGCGGACCGTCATCCGGTCGGGCAGGGCGCCGGCCACCAGATCGATCTCCCGCCGCAGCACGTCAAGGTATTGAGCGACCGGCTCGTACCGGCGGACGATTTTCGTATAGCAGCCGCAGAACCAGCAGAGCGTGTCGCAGAACGGAATGTGCAGATAGAGCGACAGCGGTGCCGCCGGGTCCAGGGCGGCGAGCCAGCCTCGGTAGCGGGACGCATCGACATCCGCGCCGAAGTGCGGCGCCGTGGGGTAGCTGGTGTAGCGCGGAACGCTTTGGTTCAACCGGCGCGCCAGATCGGACGGCGGCTGGACGATCGGCTGGTTGGTTGCCGTCATCGTGAGTCGTCCATCGCCGTCACGGCCGGCCGCCGGCGGGGTGACGGCGCGCGGAAGGGCCGCCGACCACGCTGTGAAATCCCCGCATGTCACTCTCGTCCTGCCACAGGTAGAGCGCGATGGCCGGCGGCTGACCGGTCAGATGGAATCGTTGATCGGCGCGGAAGGCAAGCGGCATCTGATAGGCCGTGCTGGGTGCCACGGCGACGATGGTGCCGGCCCACGCCGCGTGGATGGCGCGATGAATGTGCCCACAGATCACCTCGCGGACTTGGGCGTGCCGCAGCAGGATGTCCTTGAGCGCTTCGGCGCCTTCGAACGGCGGCTGGTCCATGAACCGGATCCCGGTGGCGAAGGGCGGGTGATGCATGAAGATCAATGTCGGCCTTTCCGGCGCCTCGGCAAGGCGCTCGGCAAGCCAGCCGAGCCGTGCCGGACACAGTCCGCCGCCGATCTCGCCCGGTATCACGGTGTCGAGACCGATGAGGCGAAGCGGAAAACTCTCGACGACGTAGTGCAGAAAGGTGTCGGTGGCCGGGAAATACCCCTTGTCGGCGAAGGCCCGGTGCATAGCCGGGCGCTCATCGTGGTTGCCGGGAATGACGAAATAGGGCATGGCGAGGCGGTCGAGCTGCCGACGCAGCAGGGCATAGTCTTGCTCCAGCCCTGTGTCGGCCAGATCGCCGGTGGCCAGCACGACATCGGGCGGCGGGTCGAGGCGGTTGACGTGATCGACCGCGTTGGCAAGTGCGGTCACGGTATCAATGCAGTCATGCAGCAGAACGCCGTCGGAACGCAGATGGCTGTCGGTGATCTGGGCGATCAGCATCGGGAGTATCGATGCGCGGTCACGCCGGCGGTGACCAGGCGACCACGTCCTGGCGCTGGCGGCCGACGCCGTCGATGCCGAGCTCGACGACGTCGCCGGGCTTTAAAAAGACGGGCGGTTTGCAGCCGAGGCCCACCCCGGCCGGCGTCCCGGTGGCGATCACGTCGCCCGGCATCAGCGTCATGAACTGGCTCAGATGGCTGATCAAAAAGGCGACGGGAAAAATCATGTCGCGGGTTTTGCCGGTCTGCCGGCGTTGGCCGTTGACGTCGAGCCAGAGGTCCAGGTTCTGCGGGTCCGGCACCTCGTCCCGGGTGACCAGCCACGGGCCGAGTGGTGCGAAGCTGTCGGCGCTCTTGCCCTTGATGAACTGACCGCCTCGTTCGCGCTGAAAGGCGCGTTCCGAGACGTCGTTGATCACCGTGTAGCCAGCGACGAATTCGAGGGCGCGGGTTTCCTCCACATACTGGGCGCGGGCGCCGATGATCACCGCCAGCTCGCATTCCCAATCGGTTTTTTCCGAGTTCTTCGGGATGACGATGGGATCGTTGGGGCCGCTGAGTGCGGTGATCGCCTTCGAGAACACCAGCGGTTCGTCCCGGGGCGCGGCACCCGTTTCCTCGGCGTGGCTGCGGTAGTTAAGGCCGATGGCGAGGATTTTTCCGATGCCGGATACAGGAGGACCGATGCGGGGCGATCCATCGACACGCGGCAGGGCGCTAACGTCCAGTGACGCCAGCCGCTGAAACAATTCAGGCCCGAAATCGGCGGCGCGAAGATCGGCCATGTGGCCCGAAAGATCACGCATGCGGCCGTCCTTGTCGATGATGGCCGGCTTTTCGGCGCTCTTCGGTCCGTATCGCAGCAGTTTCATCGCTTTTTTTCTCCGCCCAACTCGTGGCGCCCGGATGCCGCCCCGCGGCCCTCAGCCTAGCGCGACGGCGCGGCACGTCAATGGCGGGCAGGGGGCGAGGCGGTCGTTTCATCCATGCCGGTGACGGGGGTCACTGTCGCTGGCCTGGCCATGTCGGATGGTGTGCCACAAATGGGTAACGGCCCGGTGCCGTCGAGGGAGGCATCGAAACCATCAAAATAAATTATAAATAAAATATAAAAAATAAGCCGAACATAAGATAAAATTTTACTGAAAAATGCTGTTACATTTGGATTTTGCAATAGTTAACGTTCATTGATACGATGCCATCACTGGACATATGTACCTCTTTATTTCCGTGAGGCGTCCCATGAGTAACCCAATGACGCGGTTCTTTTCTCGTGCGGCGCGCATCGTCCGCGAGTTTCCCAGCGCCGAGTCGGCGGCGACGGCGGCCATGGTCGGCATCGCAGCGTTGCCGATGATCGCCGGCGCCGGGTTGGCGCTGGACATGACACGCGCGTTCATCGTTGAAACGCGTCTTGGCAAGGCGCTCGACGCGGCCGGGCTGGCCGCGGGGCGCGTCGCGCTGGAAGACCGAATGGAAACGGACGCGCGCGCCTTCTTTGCCGCCAATTATCCCAACGGTCTGCTCGGCAGCGACATCAGCGCCGCCGACGTCAACATCGCCATCGATGCCAACGACGAGTTCATTACCCTCAGCGCCACCACCGAGATGCCGACGACGTTCTTGCGCGTCTTCGGCTACAACTCCGTCGAGGTTGGCACGCGCTCAGTCATCCAACGCCTGACCCGCGGCGCCGAAATCGCGCTGGTGATGGACAACACCGGCTCGATGAAGGGCAGCAAGATCACCGCCATGAAGGCGGCGGCCGAGGACCTGGTCAACATCGTGTTCGGCAGCCAGGACAGCTACGACCACCTGTGGTTCAGCCTCGTCCCCTACACGTCGGCCGTCAACATCGGCAACACGCGGACGGACTGGCTCGACGCCGGCGATCACGTGTTCGCGCCAGATAGTGCCAGCGATCCGCACGACTATCCGTTCGAGCCGTCCACGTGGAAGGGATGCGTCGAAGCGCGCTGGGTGACCAACCGCGACGAGACCGACGACCCGCCGACGGTGGAGCCTTTCCGCTCGTTTTTGTATCCCAGCACCTACAACGATCCGGATCCGTACGCGATCGGCAATGAGTGGTGGGACGACGTCGACGAACGCCAGCAAGCGGAAAACCGCGGCTACGGCCCCAACCTGGGCTGCGGCCCGGCGATTACGCCGCTGGTTAACCAGAAGGGGACGATTATCAACGCCATCCGCGGCATGGCCAACTGGCACCGCGGCGGCACGACAAGCAATCTCGGCCTGGTGTGGGGCTGGCGGACTCTGTCGCCGCGCTGGCGTGGCCTGTGGGACGCCAGTGCCCGGCCGCTGGATTACGAGGACCCGTTGATGCAGAAAGTCGCCATCGTCCTGACCGACGGCGAGAACCAGTTCTATGACTGCGTCGGCGGTGGCGAATGCAGCAATACCGATGATCACTACGTCTCGGACTACACCGCCTACGGCCGGATCGAGGATTTCATTCCCGGCGCCACCGGCGTCGCCGACGGCCGCGACACGCTGGACGCGAAGTTCGCCCGTACCTGCACGACGATGAAGCAGGATGGGATCATCATGTACACGATCACCTTCGGCGGCAGCGCGGCGAGCACGCGGGTGCGCAACCTGTTCCGCAATTGCGCCAGCGATGCCGGCAACTACTTTCATGCGCCGGACAACGCGTCCTTGAGCGCGGCCTTCCGAACCATCGGCCAGGAACTGTCCAACCTGAGGATCGTCGAATGATGCGCCTTAATCCCCGCCGGCACCTGCGCCGGCTCGCCGATGCCGACGACGGCGCAAATGCGCTGGAATTCGCCATCGTCAGCGTACCGCTGATGATGCTCATGGTCGGGTTCTTCGAGTTCGCGGTCATGGCGGCGACGGCGTCGTCGATGGAAAGCGCCGCCCTCGAGGGTGCCCGCTTCGGATCGACCGGCTCCATCGTGCCCGATGAGGAACTGCGCGAGGCGAAGGTGCGCGAAATCATCGAAAAGCGGACGTTCGGGCTCGTCGACTTGAGCAAACTGACCATCGAGACCGTCGTCTATCAGGGGTTTGAGCTGATCGGACAGCCGGAAGGTTACGACGATGTGAACGGCAACGGCGTGTTCGACGGCGGCGAGGCGTTTCAGGACGTCAACGGCGACGGCACGTGGAATGAGGATCAGGGCACCGCGGGCCTCGGCGCCCCCGACGACGTCGTCGTCTACCGGCTGACGTATCCCTGGCAGCCGATGACCGGACTGTTCGCGCCGATTACCAAAGACATCGTCTTGAGCAGTTCCTTCCCCGTCCGCAACGAGCCGTTCGGAGAATGACCATGAGAGCGTTGTTACGCGCCTTTCGGCGGGATGAACGCGGGCTCGCCGGCGTCGAATTCCTGATCATTCTGCCGTTCATGCTTCTGCTGATTCTCGGGACGGTGGAAGTCGTTCGCTACGCGTATTTGCACATGAAGCTCCAGAACGTCGCCGCCAACGTCGCCGACATCATAAGCCGGCCGGACCAGGTGGCAGCGAGCGATCTGTCCAATCTGTTCACGGCGGCACCGGTGATGATGCGTCCGTTCCAGGCCGGTGCCCGGATGCGCCTGATCGTCAGCGGTGTCGTCGTCGAGAATGAAAACGATCCGCCCGAAATCGCCTGGCAGGCCTCGGGCGGCGGCACGCTGGGCGCGGCGAGCGAGGTGGGCTCGGCCGGCGGTGTCGCCGACGTTCCCGAGGGCCTGGTGTATTTCGGCGGCGAGGCGCTGATCGTGGCGGAAATCGTCTACAACTACGAGCCGTTGTTCATGCGCTTCGCCGGCGGCGGGTTTCAACGCAAGATGGCATACTTCCGTCCGCGCCGCGGCACGCTGGCGGCGATCAACTAGGTCGTGGACCATCATGATCCGGCAAGCAGGCCCATAAGCTCTTTGGCGAGTTGCCGGTGCGAATAGGGTTTGATGAGCCACGGGACGTTCGTGTCCAACCATCGGTCGTGCGACACCGACCCGCGTGCGTATCCAGTGGTGAACAGCACCTTGATGGTCGGATCGCGATCGAGCGCGGCGTCGGCGAGTTCGATACCGTTCATGCCTCCAGGCAGCTCGATGTCGGTAAACAGGACATCCACGTGCGCGCTGGCCATGAGGTCGAGTGCATCCTGCGCGGTTTCCGCCTGCAAGGTCCTTAGTCCAAGCCGCTCCAATGTTGTGACGGCCACCTTGCGCAGCTTGGCCTCGTCCTCGACCACCAACACCACCTTGTCATCGAACTCCTCGGCGTGTGCGTCCGCCGTGTCGTCCTCCGGAAGCGGGGCCGGGGACAACGCCCGCGGCAGGTAGAGCTTCACGCAGGTGCCCTGATTCACGCGGCTATAGATGCTGATGTGCCCACCCGATTGCTTGACGAAGCCGTAGACCATGCTGAGGCCGAGGCCGCTGCCCTGTCCCGCTTCCTTGGTGGTGAAGAACGGCTCGAATGCGCGCTCACTGATCTCCGGCGTCATGCCGGCGCCGGTGTCGGTGATCGCCAACAGCACATACTCGCCGGGCGTCACTTCCTCGAACTGCTCGGCATACTCCTCGTTGAGGCAGGCGTTGCGCGTCTCGAGCGTAAGCGTGCCCGCTCCATGCATCGCATGCTGGGCATTGACGGCGAGGTTGACGACGGCGCGCTCCAACTCGCCGCGATCGGCGAAGGCCTGCCATAGGCCGGGTTCCAGCAGCTCTTCGATGAGGACGTTGCCTCCCAAGGTACGCCGCAGCAGCTCGGTCATGCCGCGGACGACGTCGTTCAGATCGACGATGGCCGGATTAAGCGGTTGCTTTCGCGCGAACGCCAGCAGCCGGCGTGTCAGTTCGCCACCCCGTCGCGCCGACCAGAGCGCATCGTCCAGATAGTCCATGGTCTTGGCGTCGCCTTCGACGCGCTCCCGCGCCAGCGCCAGATTGCCAATCACGATCGCCAGCAGATTGTTGAAATCGTGCGCAATGCCACCTGTGAGTTGACCCACCGCCTGCATCTTCTGCGACTGACGGAGCTGCTCCTCGATCTCCCGGCGCTCGGTGATGTCTTCCTTCACCGCGACGTAGTTCGTGATCTCGTCCCCCTTCTTGACCGGCGCGATGGATGCCAGCTCCCAATACAGCTCCCCGTTCTTCTTTCTGTTGAGCAGCTCGCCGCGCCACACGCCGCCCGACGAAATCGTGTGCCACAGCTCTTCATAGACTTCCGCCGGCGTGTGTCCGGACTTGAGGATTCGCGGATTCTCGCCGATCGCCTCGGACGGCGCGTACCCGGTGACCTTGGTGAATTCGGGATTGACGTACTCGATGGTGCCTGTCCGGTCGGCGATGACCACCGACATCGGGCTCTGTTGGACAGCCTGGTAAAGCTTGCCCAGTTCGGCTTGGGATCGTTTCTGCTCCGTGATCTCGCGCGCGTAAACGGCAACCTCGGTGACGTACCCGGTCGGCGGCAGTACCGGATAGAACCAGAACTCGAACCAGCGGGCGCGGATCGGAACCTCCCAGTGGCCGAGGGTCGAGGTCTGGGCGACGTGCCGAACCTGGCTCATGCGCTCGTCCGCTTGCTCCGTCGGCAGTAGTCGATCGAGATGAGCGCCGACCGGAGACAACCCGCCGGTCCTGCTGGCCAGTCTTCGCTCCGCGGCCTTGTTGATAGCAAGCACCGTGCCGTCCGTTGCCATAAGCAGGATTTCATCCTGGCTGGCGTCGAGCAGCGCTCGCATCCGGCTCTCGCTTTCCTTCAGAGCCTCCTCGGCCTCTATGCGCCGGCTGATGTCGAGATTGAACCCGACCCAGGAGTCGATGCGCTCGTGGTCATCGCGCACGGGCCGGCCCAGGCTAAGGATGGTTCGATAGTCGCCGTCCGTTCCCTTGACGCGATACTCCCGCGTCCAGTCGGCGCCTAAGCGCACGCACTCCCGCCACGCCCTGAGGGTCGGCTCGGCATCCTCCGGCGGCAGTCGGTCCAGCCATCCCCGTGGTACGACGTCGTCCAGCCGTTTTCCGATCAGGTCGAGGAACGACCGGCTGACATACTCGACCGCGCCCTCCGCGTTGCAAATCCACACCCCGTAGCGGATCGCTTCGCCGGCGGCGCGGTAGCGCGCCTCGCTTTGGTGGAGCGCTTCCTCCGCCTGCTTGTGCTTCGTGATGTCGCGCGCCACGAGCACCGAACCGCTGATCCGACCGCCCATCATCAGCGGTGCATTGGAACACGCGACCGGGATCGGGCGGCCGTCCCGGTGAAAGAATACGTCTTCGTGACCGACGATCGCCTCGCCGGTCGTGAACACGCCGCCAATGGGACAGTCGGACGCCGGATAGGGCCGGCCGTCGGGGCGGCGATAGTGCACTGCGTCGTGCAGAACGCGCCCCGCCAGCTCTGCGTGCGACCAGCCGAAAATGCGCTCCGCCGCGGGGTTGACGATGGTCACCCGGCCGTGGTCGTCGGAGACGAAGATGGCGTCCGCGGCCGAGTCGCTGATCGCGGTGACCAGGGCGAACTGGCGCGCCAGCTGCTCGGCGGCGCGCTTGCGCTCGGTGACGTCGGTGGCAAAGGTCTGATAGGACTGGATGCGGCCGGCGTCATCAAAAAAACCGTGGATATGGCAGAGATACCATCGCACCTCGCCATCGGCCCGCGTGCTCCGCGTTTCCTCGTGGCGATCGGGATGTTGCGGCGTAAACGACGTCAACTCATCGAGAAAACGGGGCCGGTCGTCCTTGGCGGCGAAGTCAAGCCAGCGCTTGCCGATGAGCGCGTCGGGTTCTTGACCGTAGAAATCCGCATAAGCCCGGTTGACGAAGATTAGCGTCGTGTCGGGGAGAAACCGGCAGATGGGATCCGGCTGCGCCTCGACCAGTTGGCGGTATCGGGCCTCGCTGTCGCGCATGCGCCCGATCATCGGCTCGCCCAGCCGATAGAACAAAAGCGCCGCGCCGATCACCGCGGCCAGTGAGACGAGGGCGGCGATCATGGCGGCCTGCAGATAGTGCCGATTGATCTCCGCCATATCGATCTTAACCACTAGGCCGAGATCGAGGGCGGGGAGAGGCTCATAGGCGGCGAGTACGCGGCGTCCCGCGTAGTCGTGGCCGATCATCGTTCCCCGGCTGCCCGCGAGCGCGCGCGCCATGGGTTCTGCCAGGTCGGTGCCGAACGGGACCGGATCGGGAGGCTGATGCGATTCCCGTGCCGGGGTCAGAAACTGGATCTCGTCGCCCTCGCGGCGGGCAAGCTGCAGCTCGGCCGTCCGTCCGGCGCTTACCTCGCGAAGGCGGCGTTGTTCCTCCAGAAGCGCGGGCACCTTGGCGGGCGTCAGAACCTCGATCAGGCGCGCCTGGCCGGTGGCAAAATTCGACAGGCGCTGGCGCTCGCGATCGAGCGATGCTGTGTAGAACACCCCCAGCGCGACCGCGCCGACGATGAACGCCACGCCGGTCATGATCATGATGAGCAAAACGAGGCGACGGTGGTCAGCCATGGTGCACTCCCAACGCGGCAACGCTCCACCTCGCGCTTCTTCCGCTTGGGCACGTCGCCACCATGCGCCTCATGCGCCTTCGAGGACCGCCCTCAGGTCGTTAAGCTCGATCGGTTTGTGAAGCGTGACGACCGGCCTGAGACCCTTATACTCCGCCAGAACCTTGGCGTGCTCGGCATAGTCGGGCGTGTAGCCGGTGATGATGATCAGCCGCGCCGACGTCTTCTGCTGCGCCAGCCACAGCACCACCTCGTTGCCGTCCATGCCGGGCATGATCATGTCGAGGACGATCGTCGTCGGATTGAAGCTGCGGTACGCCTCGATCAACGCGTGGCCCTCGGTGGTCACGCGAACGGTATAGCCAAGCTCTTCGGCGACGTGCCTGACGAAGCGGCCGAACGCGGGCTCGTCATCGCAAATCAGCAGCCGCTTGCCGCCCATCCCAGCCATACGCCTCCCTTCTCGAAACGCGCCGAAGCTGGCGAAAAATCAATCATAGGGCATCACCGAGAAAAGCAAAAGGCAAGGGACGCTCGTCTTTTTCGAATACGCCCAGCCGGCTCGGCCGTCGCGGACCGAAATAAACGCGGGACCTCCAGGGTCCGGGGCTCGGCGCGACGATGCTGAAACACGACGAAAACACACTCAATTTTAATAAATTATACATATAAAGCATTGTCAATGACAATGCAAAAAGTATAAAAAAAACATATAAAATATTAAGTATCAAATATCAAAATAACCTGAAATAAAGCTTTTGCTATTGCCTTGTTTGTGCCTTAAAGTTGTATTTGTGTAATGGGGGATGTCGTTGACCTCTTAAGGAGTTTGAGCATGTCGAAGCTTTTTGTTGAGTTGCTGAAGGATGAGAGCGGCGCTTCCGCCATTGAGTACGCGCTTCTCGTTGCCGTTATCGCCACCGGCCTGGTTGCCGCGATGGGCCCGATGGCCACGGCGATCGCGAACGTCTGGTCGAACGCGACCACCGCCGTTAACAGCAACGTCACCCCGTAAGCAGTTTCGTTTGATTACCGGGCATGCCGTCTGACGGCATGTCCGCCAAGAAACGCTCACGTCTTTCCCGGTCCATTCCTCCCTCGAGGGGGCGGTCGCCAAGCGGCCGCTCGGGCCTGGAAAGAAACTTCCGGCAGAAAAGCAAGGGCCGTCAGTGGACAGCGGGACACACGAGGTTTGTTAAGCCGATCGACCGTTAAGCGTTTGATATCTGGACACGGACCCCGACCCCGATGCCCGACCTCTCTCCAGCCGAGCTTCTGCTCGCGTGCCTGTTTCTGAGTCTCGTCGCCCAGGCGGCGATTTGTGACCTTCAGAGCCTGCGCATCCCCAACGCGCTGTCGATCGCGCTCGTGGCGCTGTATCCCGCGTATGCGCTCAGCCAGGGCTCGCTGACCACCGCGCTGTACGCGGTTCTGATCGGCGCCGCGGTGTTGGCCGTCGCTTTCGTACCTTTCGCCTTCGGCGTCATGGGTGGCGGAGACGTCAAGTTTCTCGCCGCCGTCGCTCTCTGGGCGGGTCCGGCCCACATCGTTGAGTTCATCTGGTTTTCGACGCTCGCCGGCGGTGCGCTGGCGCTCGTGATGATTTCCCGACTGCGTTTTCCCCTTGCCACCGCGTGTCACGCGATCGGCGAAACGGAAGCGCATGACACCTTGCTCGGTCGCGCCGTCCCCTACGCGGTAGGGATCGCCGTCGGCGGGTACGCGACCGTCGGACGTGCGCTGTTGCACGTCGGTAGTTGAGACATGAAGGACATGCACCGATGAACCTGAGGACGATCCTCCTTCTGGTCTTCGCGCTCGGCGCTGCCGGCGCGACCGCGTTCGTCGCCAACGCGATGATCGGCGGTAAGAGCGAGCCCGTCGTCGCCAGCGCGCCCGCGCAAGCGTCGCCGAAGATATTCGTGCTCGTCGCCAAGGAAGAGCTGCCGACCGGCACCTTCATCAAGCCGGACGCGCTGACCTGGCAGCAATGGCCCGAGGATGGCGTGCGCGAGGGCTACCTGGTGCAGGGCCAGTCCTCCGAGAGCGACCTGGAAGGTGCCGTCGTCCGCACACGGCTGTTCGCGGGTGAGCCGATCACCAGCGAGCGCGTGGTGCACCCGGGCGAGCAGGGCTTTCTCGCCGCCGTGCTGGAGCCTGGCAAGCGAGCCGTCTCCGTGCCCGTCGACGCCACCCGCGGTGTCGCCGGTTTCGTCTTTCCGGGCGACTGGGTCGACGTCGTTCTGTCCATGAAGACGCAAGTTTCGGTGCTGGACGGCGACAAAAAGGAAAAAGAAACCCGCTATTTCAGCGAAACCCTGTTGCCGGGCGTGCGTGTCCTCGGCATCGATCAGCTTATCGACAATACCGACGGTCTGGCTCGTGTCGCCAAGACCGCGACCCTGGAAGTGACGTCGAAGCAGGCCGAGGCCATCGCCATCGCGCTCGAAATCGGCACGCTTTCGCTCAGCCTGCACAGCCTGGTGCGGGAAGATATGAACGACGCCGAAGCGGCGAAGCAGCATGCCGGAGTCACCGGCGACACCCGCAACTTCACCCACGAGATGGACGTGCTGTCGATGATCGGTGACCCGCTGGGGCTGCCGATGCCGAGCGGCTTGTCGTCTCAGCTGACCGTTCTCCGCGGTGGCGAAGCGTCCAGCGTGCGGTTCTAGGAGCCACGGCAATGATGACCCCGAAAGTGTCCACATCCATTTCTCACTTCGGTCGCCTGGTGCTGCCGATCCTGACCGCCGGGCTGTTGCTCGTGTCGACGCTGGCCGACGCGGCTGACGTCAGCGCCGGCGGCGACCGGACGATCCGGCTGGAGACCAACAAAGGCACCGTCATCCGGCTCGACCGGCCGGCGACGACGGTGTTCGTCGCCGACCCGGAAGTCGTCGACATCCAGATGAAGTCGCCGAAGCTGGTCTACCTGATCGGTCGCATGCCGGGAGAGACCACGCTTTACGCGGCCGACGAGCGCGAGAACTTCCTCGCGCGGGTCAACCTCCGGGTGACGCATAACCTGACGCGCCTTGCCGCCGCCGTACGCACGTTGCATCCCGACGTCAACGTTACCTTCCGCAGCGTCGAGGACAGTATTGTCCTTGAAGGCGATGTGGAGGACCCGACCATCGCCGAGGACATCCGCTCGTTCGCCAACCAATTTCTGGGTGAAAAAAGCGCCCTCCTCAACCGATTGAACGTTGTCGCACCGGTGCAGGTGAACCTGCGGGTCCGTGTCGCCGAAATCAACCGGGAGGTCGAGAAGCAACTCGGCTTCAATTGGCAATTGCTGATGGAGGCCGGCGGACAGGCGTTCGCGTTCGCCACCGTCAACCCGCTGTTCGCGGCCGGTACTCAAGCCGATCAGGTCGCCGTCAACGCGCAGATCGGTAGCTGGGACGTCAACCTGCTGCTCGACGTGCTCGAGCAGGAAGGCATGGTCAGCGTCCTGGCGGAGCCGAACCTGACCGCGCTGACCGGCGAAACCGCCAGCTTCCTTGCCGGCGGCGAGTTTCCGATCCTGGTGCCGCAGGGCGACAACCGGGTGACGGTCGAATTCAAGAAGTTCGGCGTGTCGCTCGCCTTCACGCCCACCATCCTCGGACAGGACCGTATCAACCTGCACGTTCGTCCGGAAGTCAGCCAGCTGTCGCTGGAGGGCTCGGTGTTCCTGCCGATCGGACCGGACGATACCGTCATCGTCAACGGCCTGAAGACCCGCCGCGCGGAAACCACCGTGGAACTGGGCTCCGGTCAGAGCTTCGCCATCGCCGGCCTGCTCAGCAACGACTCCAACCACGACATCAAGAAGTTTCCCGGGCTCGGCGATATTCCGATCCTCGGCCGTCTGTTCACGTCCGACCGCTTTCAGCGCAAGGAGAGCGAGCTCGTGATCATCGCGACGCCCTACATCGTCCGGCCGACGTCCTATCGTCTGTCGGCGCCGACGGATGGCTTCGCGCCGCCCAACGATCTCGAGCGTCTGTTCCCCGGCGGCACGTGGCAGCAGGCGAGGCAGCCGGGTCCCGCAACAACAATCGCACCGGATGGACAGCGTATCGTCGGTCCGGTCGGCTTCGCGATCGACTAAGGAGACTCACCATGGCCCCGAAACACTTGCATCGTCTTGCGTCGACATCCGTGGCGGCTCTCCTCGTCGCCACGGCGTCCCTCGCCGGCTGCCAGAGCACCCAAGAGACCTTCCGCGACCAGTCGACGGTTGTGACGCCCAAGGAGCCGACGGTCGAACGCGTCTATTATCAGCACGATGTGTCGTTCGCGCCGGGTTCGTCGGTTCTGTCGCCGACCGAGGCGGGCGAGCTGGACGCCTTCGTCCGGAAGACCGCCCTTTCCTCGGGCGACCGGGTCTATGTGGTCGAACCTACGGTGGCGGGTCCCGTCGGCCGGGAGCGCGCCAACACGGTAACATCGCGCCTGCTTCTCGGCGGCATTCGCGTCGACCGCGCGGCCGCTCGGGTCTACGGCCCGATGGTGGAACCCGACACGGTCGCGCTGGTGGTCGAGAGAACCGCCATCCGCCTGCCCGCCTGCCCAAATTGGACCGACCGTCCGAACCAGGACTTCGACAACCAGCCCGGCAGCAACTGGGGCTGTGCGACGGCGATCAACTTCGGCATGCAGATCGCCGATCCTAACGACTTGGTCGCCGGACGCGATCCCGGCGCCGCTGACGGCACCGTCATGGCGCGCTCGGTCAGGCGTTACCGCCTTGGCGAGACCAAGGAAATTATTCGCGACGCGGCAGCCGCCGAGATCTTCCCGAGCAGTTCTTCGGAAGACACGGGCGGCCCGGCCGAGAAGGGAGAATAGCCATGGTCGCGCAATTGTTGGCAAAGTCTACGGCGCAGCCGAAGGCGCTCGTTGCGTTCGTGACCGATGCCGAGACGAAAAAGCAGATGGCGGACGCCATCAGTACCGCCGGCATCGAAGACACCCAGATCGTCCAGGCGACCCTGGCCGACGCGATCGCCAAGCTGCAGAAAATGCCGACGCCCGATCGGCTGGCGGTGGACGTGACCGGAAGCGTCGATCCCATCGCCGATCTGATGGGCCTGGCCGATGTGTGCGACGAGGGCACATCTGTCATCGTTATTGGCGACATCAACGACATCGAGCTTTATCGTAGCCTCATCGGCCTCGGTGTCGACGACTACCTCGTCAAGCCGATCGCCGCGGACGCCCTGGCGGCGGCGATCAAGCGTCGCGACGCGGGCGCCGGCGAGGAACCGGGAGCCAAAAAGCTCGGCCGCGTGATATCGGTCGTCGGGGCGCGTGGCGGCGTCGGCGCGACGTCCATCGCCATCAATCTGGCCTGGACCATTGCCAACGAACAGAAGCGCCGGGTTGCCCTGGTCGATCTCGACCTGTTCTTCGGCAATTGCGGTCTGGCGCTCGACCTTGAACTCGGCCGCGGCTTTCGCGAGGCGCTGGAGAATCCGTCCCGTATCGACGGGCTGTTCATCGAGCGCGCGATGCTGCGCGATGGCGACAATCTGTTCATCCTCTCGTCCGAGGAAGCGCTGGACTACGTCATCAACTTCGACCCCACGGCGGTGGAACTGCTCATCGACCACCTGCGCCGGGATTTTGACTACGTTCTGGTCGACCTGCCGCGCTTCGCCGCGCGCAGTCAGACGGCGATGCTCACCGCGCCGGCGTCCGTCCTTGTCGTGTCCGACCCGTCGTTGGCCGGCATGCGCGATACCCAGAGGCTGGTGTCGCTGTTCAAGAAGATCGCCCCCAACGCCGATACGTCGGTCGGCCTCAACCGGGTCGGCGAGTTCAAGGGCGGCGAACTGAGCAAGGGCGACTTCGAAAAGGGCGCTCAGGCGAAAGCCGACTGGGTCATTCCTTTCGACGCCAAGACGTTCGGCCAGGGCTCGGGTGCCGGAAAACCGCTCGCCAAAATCGATGGCAAGGCCAAGTCGACGCAGCTTGTCCGCGACATGGCAAAGCGGCTCACCGCCTCGACGGCTCGAAAGCCGTCGGATCCGGGTTGGAAACGCTGGTTCAGCGGAGCGCGCTAGATGTTTGGTCAGCGCCCCTCCGGCAGCCGGCCGTTCGGCACGCCGCGCCCCAGTGACGGCGGCACTGCCGACGACCGGGACGTGACGGAAGCAAACCCGTCGCCGCCGCTGCGTCCGGTCGCCGCCGAACCGCCGGTGGTGCTGCCGCTGGAGGAGGTTGAAGACGACGTGGAAAGGAGCGGCCAGCGCCTCGACGCTGTCGTCGAGCGGATGCTGCCGGATGTGCGCCATCGCCTCGACGTCGGCGATATGCGCCGTGCGTCCCGTACCGCGCTGGCGGCACAGGTCGGTGAACTTGTCGCCGACATCTGCCAGGCCAATCTGATCGAGCTTGAGGATCACGAACAGCGCAAGGTGGTCACGACGCTGATCAACCGGCTGCTCGCCGAGGCGAAGCGCGCACCGAGACAGAGCGATGACGGCTCTGGGCATTCGTCCGATAAGGCCATCATTGAAAAGACGAAAGACCGGGTGCAGCCGATACTGATGGAGCGGATCGACGTCAGCAAGGCGGTGACGCTGCCGCCGGAGGAGCTGGCACGCCAGATCAGCGACATCATCAACGAGATTCTCGCCGAGGAAAAGCTCAGCCTCAACAGCGCCGAGCAGCGCGACCTGGTGACTCTGCTGCTCAACGACATGCTCGGTCTGGGACCGCTCGAGTCGCTTCTTGCCGACGAGTCGGTGACCGACATCATGGTCAACGGACCGAAGCAGGTCTACGTCGAGCGCAAGGGCAAGCTCGTGCTCAGCGACGTCGTCTTTCGCGACGACCGTCATGTGCTCAGCATCTGCACCCGCATCGTCACACGGATCGGTCGGCGGATCGACGAAACGTCACCCCTTTGCGACGCGCGTCTGAAGGATGGCTCCCGCGTCAACATCGTCATCGCACCGCTGGCCCTTGACGGACCGTCGATCTCCATCCGCAAATTCGCCAAGCAGAAGATCACTCTCGACATCATGGAGAAGCAGAACAACCTGTCGCCGCAGATGGCGACGGTGCTCAAGATCGCTTCCCGCTCGCGCCTTAACATCCTGATCTCCGGCGGTACCGGCTCGGGCAAAACGACGCTTCTCAACGCGCTGTCGCGGATGATCGACAACGGCGAGCGGGTCGTCACCATCGAAGACGCCGCCGAGCTGCAGCTTCAGCAGCCGCACGTCGTGCGCCTGGAGACACGGCCGCCGAACCTGGAGGGGCAGGGCGAGATCACCCAGCGCGAGTTGGTGAAGAACACGCTCCGTATGCGTCCCGACCGGATCATCCTCGGCGAAATTCGGGCCGGTGAGGCCCTGGACATGCTGCAGGCGATGAACACCGGCCATGACGGCTCCATGTGCACCATCCACGCCAACCGACCGCGCGAGGCTCTGACCCGGCTGGAGAACATGGTGGCGATGACCGGCGTCAAGCTGCCGCACGAGGCGGTGCGGGCGCAGATCGCCGGCGCGGTCAACATGATCGTCCAGGTGTCGCGGATGCGCGACGGCGTCCGGCGCATCACGCACATCACCGAGGTGGTCGGCATGGAGGGTGAGATCATCACCACCCAGGACCTGTTCACATTCGAGTTCACCGGCGAAACGCCGGAGGGCCAGCTCATCGGCCGCTATAAGTGCACGGGGCTGCGGCCGCACTTCACCCCGACAGCCGAATACTTCGGGCTGCATCGACCGCTTCTGGAAGCGATGAGCCACGTGACGGAGGACCAGCCGTGAGCACGCCGACCATCATCATCGCCGTCGGGGTTCTGATCACGCTGGTCACCACGGTCTTCGCCATCAACTCCGCCATGAGTGTCCCCCAGCAGCGTCTGCGCCGCCGGGCGAGCCAGGTGCGGACGCGTCATTCCGCCGCCAAGAAAAACGTCACCGCCACGACGCAAACCAATCTGCGGCTGAAAGAGGCGCAAGCCATCCCGTTTCTCGATAAGCTGGTGAAGCAGTTCATGCCGCATCAGTCCGAGCTCCGCGACCGGCTTGCGCGCACGGGCTATTCGGTCTCGAACAGCACGTATGTCATGGCGAGCGGGTTGCTGGCGGCGGGCATCGGAGCGGCGTTGTTTCTTTTCCTGCCGCTGCCGTGGATCGCCTGCGCCGGCATCGGCATCGCGCTGGGCCTGATGGTTCCGCACATGACGGTCGGTTTCCTCGGCAACCGGCGCCGCAACCGCTTCATGGCCATCCTTCCCGACGCCATCGACCTGATCGTGCGCGGCCTTCGATCGGGCCTGCCGGTGACCGAGTCGATTGCCACCGCCGGGCGCGAGATGCCCGATCCGGTGGGTAGTGAGTTCCGCGCCGTCAGCGACCGCGTGCGCTTGGGCGCGCCGCTGGAAGAGGTGCTGTGGCAGACGGCGCGCCGCCTGCAAACGCCGGAGTTCAACTTTTTCGTCATCAGCCTGTCCATCCAGCAGGAGACCGGCGGCAACCTGGCCGAAACGCTGGCCAATCTATCGGACATCCTGCGCAAGCGCCGCCAAATGGCGATGAAAGTAAAGGCGCTGTCATCGGAAGCCCGGGCCGGCGCCTATATTCTCGGCATCCTGCCATTTGCCGTCTTCGGGGCGATGCAGCTTCTTAATCCGGAGTATCCGGCCGTCCTGTTCGCCGATCCGCGTGGTCATATGCTGTTGATGCTCGGCGCCGGAATGCTCGGCGTCGGCTTCGTGACCATCATCAAGCTGGTGAAGTTCGAGATATGAACATACAGGAACTACTACCCTTCGGTCTCGACCTCCAGGGGGCGTTTACCATCCTCGCCGCGCTTTCGGCGTTCGGTTGCGTCCTGTTCGTGTGGAGCGCGCTTCTTGCCGCCGATCCGCTGGGCCAGCGCGCTCAGCGCCTGCGCCAGCGCCGTGACGAGCTGAAGGCTGGGTGGGTGGCACCGCGGCGGCATTCGCTGCGTCAAGTCACGGCGATGACGACGATGCGCTCGATGATGCGCAAGCTCGACCTCTTGCGCAACAAGACGGCGGAGAACGTGACGCTGCGGCTCGCGCGCGCCGGCTGGCGGGGAAAGGACGCGCTGGTCGTCTTCATGGTGCTCAAGATCCTGCTGCCGTTCGCGTTCGGCGCCACCGCGTTTGTGCTGTTCAACCTGATTGAGGTGGTTGAGCTGCCCTCGGTGGTGGGGACGCTGTTGCCCCTGGCGGCGGTTGTCATCGGCGCCTACGCGCCGGATTTCTACCTCAAAAAAGCGATCAAGAAACGCGAGGCGAAGCTCCAGAAGGGACTTCCCGACGCCCTCGACCTGCTGGTCATCTGCGCCGAGGCGGGCCTGTCGCTGGACTCGGCCATGCACCGCGTCGCCAAGGAGATGGAGCGCGGCTGCCCGGAAATCGCCGACGAGATGGGCTTGACCGCCGTCGAACTGGGCTTTCTGCCGCAGCGGCGCAAGGCGCTGGAAAACCTGATGGCCCGGTGCGACCTGCAGTCCATGCGCGGCGTGGTGAACACGCTGCTGCAGACCGAGAAATACGGCACGCCACTGGCTGGATCGCTGCGCGTCCTGTCGGCCGAGTACCGGAGCGATCGGATGATGCGGGCGGAGGAGAAGGCGGCGCGGCTGCCGGCCATCCTGACCCTGCCACTGATCCTGTTCATCATGCCGACCCTGTTCATCGTCGTGCTTGGCCCGGCGGTCCTCAACATCATGGACAGCCTCGGCAACATGTAACATCGACCCCGGCCGAAAGGTCGCCGAGCTGGGTCGTTGTACACGGGGTCCGACGACCTGGGACCGGGGGGATGGTGGTCACGCCATCCCCCCAGTTTTTTGGGCGATCGGCGTTCACGATGCATGAGGCGCCGCGTCGCGGGTTGGAGATTGGCGATCTTTTTTGCTGTTTTGGCCGAAGGCTCGGGCCCGTATACCGGCCATCGAGATCGAAAAACCCTGGCTGACCAACCACCCCACATCCTCCGTCGCTCCATCAGCGACGGAATCACAAACAACACCTCGGCGACGCACTGCCGTTTCCTTATAACGATCAGCGAGGTTAGGGGGTCGATCGCCGTGTGGACGGCAACGGCGATGGCGTGGTGTGCCCCGATCCCGGTGCGTTCGAAGACACGCCTTAGGCGTTACGGCGCAACGGTCATCGGGCCCGCAGTGGGGTTACGCCGCGGGCCTGTTTTTTTTCCGAAGCCGAGATCAGGGTGTTCTGGTTCACACTGGGACAGCAGGCAGCGTGCTTTAGTTCAGGCACGGAAACGGCCCCCTGAAGGAGCGACCGTCGGGGATTTCTCGACGGCCAGCATGCACGATCGCCCTACGCCGGATAAAGGCCATAGGCGACGTCCGAAGCGGCGTTGCGGCGTATCGGTTCCGCGGCCGGGCTAACCCCTGGTGCGGCGCACGGGGCCCGTTCCCATGTGGGCGGGCCCCCTTTTTTGACGCTTCGGGCACGTGCGCCCATATCCGGGTCATACGCGATTTCCTTATCCGTGGGAGCGACAGGCATGGGACAGCTGGACGGAAAAGTGGCGCTGGTGACCGGCGGTAGCCGTGGGATCGGGGCGGCGATCGCGAGGCGCCTGGCCGCCGACGGCGCCAACGTGGCGATTACCTTTTCGGGCAACGTCGAGGCGGCGGAAGCGACGCTGTCGGCGGTGCGGGCGCACGGTGTCGAGGCGATGGCCCTGAAAGCCGACGCCCGCGACGCCGCCGCGATCAAGGGCGTGGTACCGCGCGTTATCGAGGGCTTCGGGCGTCTGGACATTCTGGTCAACAACGCCGCCATATTTTCCATCGCCGCGCTGGACGAGTGCGCGGACGAGGACTTCGAGACGATGGTCGCGGTGAACGTTCGCGCTGTGTTTCTGGTCAGCCGGGCGGCTGCGGCGGCGATGCCCGACGGCGGACGCATCATCAGCATCGGCAGCGTCAGTGGCGACCGCGTGCCGTTTATCGGCGGCGCCCTTTACGCCATGTCCAAGGCGGCGGTGGCGGCGCTGACCAAAGGGTGGGCGCGGGATCTCGGGTCGCGCGGCATCACCGTCACCTGCGTCCAGCCGGGTCCCATCGACACCGATATGAACCCCGCATCCGGCGATCTGGCCGACATGCTGGTGCCGATGACCGCTATCGGCCGGTATGGCACGACCGACGAGGTGGCGTCGCTGGTGGCGTTTCTCGCTTCGCCGGCGAGCGCCAACATCACCGGATGCACCATAAACGTCGATGGCGGGTTCAACGCTTGATCACGTCGCGGCGATCAGGCATGCCATCCGGCCGGTCAATTGGCGCGGAAGCCGGCCGTTTTGTGGGAGCCGTCGCAGAACGGCTTGTTGTTCGAGTGTCCGCATCGGCACAGCGCGGTCTTGCTGCCGCGCCACGCCGGTCGGCCGCTGGAGGCGATGATCGTCACCGGTCCGTTAAGTAAGAACGGGCCGTCCTTGGCAGCGGTCACCGTCAACGGACCGCCGCCGCCGGCCGCTGCGGCGTCGCCGGACTCGCCGACGGCGCCATGGTCCTGAAAGTTCGTCGTCTCGTGGCTGTTG
>Ga0209573_1000234_pt1 | contig 137367 bp, 104 predicted proteins | sample TNRBio252014_DNA_FD_185870 | JGI IMG/M metagenome (GOLD analysis project Ga0209573, IMG submission 185870) | Wastewater treatment Type I Accumulibacter community from EBPR Bioreactor in Madison, WI, USA - TNR Reactor_6/25/2014_ DNA (SPAdes)... | ecosystem: Engineered > Bioreactor > EBPR >...
GGTGTTTTGAAAACTCCCCCAGATGGGCGTCTTCGGGAGGCCTCTCCGGTTCAATACCGGTCTCCCATCAGCGCATCAGCATGCCTCTTGGACTGTTTCAGGTCGGTAAGGCTTCAAGTCACACACGTTTTGGCGCTTGGCGCAGTGGCGGATTTCGGAGCACAAAACTGTCAATACACCACAAAAGTTGATGCGAGGTAGAATGTTCAATTAACCACGTCACCCGCCATTGTGCCAAACGCCTGTTACCGGCTGGCGTTCTCATCTTCATTGATGTCATTTTTTTGCAGTAACTAATAAGTGTCTTATGTGTTTGTCTAATTCCTTGTCAAGTAACTCTGCGAGTATCTTGAGAAATTTTATAGCTTCTTTTTGAGAAGCTTTTGTAATGTTAAGAGTGTCGGCTGTATGAGCCACAACGTGTCGCACATTCACAATTTCATTCAACTTGTCTTCAATAAATGTCGCAGCAACAGCATTTCCCCATTTAGTCTCAAAATCAGTCTTAATTGTATTAAAAATATCAGGTAATCCAACTTCCTTGAATTTTGTTTTTACAGTGTCTCCATTTGGATTGCTATTGGTGTCAGAAAAAGTTGCAGGATTTATATGTTCCCCAATTAGATGTCTACAAGCTGTTAGAACGGAATCTATCCTGTCTACTTTCTGTGTTGTTGGACCATATTTCGGTCCCTTCATTGGAGCATTAAGTCCATCAAAAACAATTTTTATTTTTAGATTGTCCGGTAATTTTTTTAAGTCAATGGTCGGAGGGCTTGTGTTTAGCCTTGCAATATTTTCTTCGAAAAGCCTTCTAATGTAGAACTCAAATGATGCAACCATTAAGACGGCTGCACCACCCCTTAAACCCATTTTAAATGGTTGGTCAACTTGTCTATTTCTTGCATATTTTTCTGTTTCAATTTTCCGCAAGGAAATAGCAAGCTCTATTGACTCTTTGAATTTGTCAAGTGCTATTCCCATATTACAAATAGTTATTTAGAATTTCTTTCAGCTTGTCGATTCTGTAGTGAAATCGAACAGGTGTAGCTGTTGAAGATTCTATGGATTCTATGAAAGTTGTGTCTTGTGTAAAAAGCCTTTTGAAGTCAGCAAGAATAGCTTCTTTATTTTCAAGTATCTGCTCTTTATCTTTTCCATAGAGTGCAAACATTTGCATATCAAAGATTGGTGCCGATATCTGTTGTTTCCACTTGTTACTTTGCGGAATCCATCGTCTAAATGCACCTTCTGTTCCAAAGACCTTCTGAACAATATCTAAAGTATCCTTGAAATCATTTTCAAGTTCATTGACCTTTTCTTCTTTAAGACTTTGATTTTTGTCGAGATAATTGTCCAGAATGTTCTTAAGTCCGCCACCGTAATTTGAGAAAGTATCCTTGAGTGCAAAAAATCTTAATACTAATTCTGCGTCTTTCATTTCTTGATAAATTCTGGATTTAGTTTTAGACTTAATACCCATAATCTTGTGGAATAATTTATCTTCCGACAAGTCTAATATCTTGTCATTCAATAGACCTGGAAAAGCACTGTTTCTGATTTCTTGAGCATTTAGTTTAACACCACCTGTATTTAAACGCTGAAAAACTTCATACTTTATGTCCTTATCAGACTGTCTTAGAATAATAATCGCCCTTACAGTCGCTCTTATTTTTAAAGAGTTTTGAAACTCAATTGGCAAGTCAAAGAAATTCAAATCATTTAAGTCCTTGAAAACAAGTAAACCTTTTAATGTCAATTTCCCGGTTATAAACTCGTGAATAGCGGACAATCTTTGTTTTCCATCGATTACACTATATTTTCCAAAGTCATCTTCATTCAAAAAGATGGGTGGAACAGGAACATTCATTAAGAATGATTCAATCAGTTTTGATTTTCGAACATCATCCCACCGAAATCTCCTTTGATATTTCGGAGCAAGGTCAATAACCCTTTTCGTAATTAGGTTTGTGAGGCCTTCTAAGTTGTAGTCTATCGTGCTAGTAAGAAGTTCTCTTTGCTTTTTGTCTAAAAAGTTTACTGGCGAAACTTCTTCCGATTGATTGTCGGTTTCTTCAATGTCGTTTTTATATTCTTCTGTCATATTACTGATTTATTTTACTGTTGTCGGTTTTTTACGCTTGCCGGTAACTCATGTTTGCCGCAATTGTTCCTATTGCCTTACTTGCGTCAACACACCCGAAATTGGTTGTATTGACGCAATGCAGATAATACAAAACCCGCATTGCGTGTTTTACTTAGTCGTCGTTGCGTTAATATCCGCTACGGACGCATCCGTTTCTCCGCGTCTCCCGGTGCGCTTATGCCCGGTTGCCTTCATGGTTTTTCCTGCATTCGGTTTTTCACAGGAGTCCATTCTAGGCTATGCTGTGCAAAGCTAACGGAAGTTTAAAATAAAGTCAACTGTTTTATAGTTTTTTTTTTCACCCGTTGAGCTTATCAAAAGGGCTCTGCACCCGCTAGCTCGAACTTCCACCTCGGGCTGCCTATCTGCCGGGTACTCCTATTTCTTGCCTCTATCCTCGAAGGTTGAGTGCTGAACAAAAATAGTGGTTTTTTTAACATTAAGGTAGTTAAGGACCCGCCCACCACTGGGGTGGTCGGGTAAACATTAAGGGGCTCCGCTTAAGCAGGGGCAGGCGGCCTGAGCCGCTTGGGTCTTAACTTCCTTAACTGGCTTAATGGTGAAAGAAGGGATCAGCGAAGCTGATCCTCATCCCTCTTATTTTAAACATTAAGGTAGTTAAGGACCCGCCCACCACTGGGGTGGTCGGGTAAACATTAAGGGGCTCCGCTTAGGCATGGGCAGGCAGCCTAAGCCGCTTGGGTCTTAACTTCCTTAACTACCTTAATGGTGAAAGAAGGGATCAGCGAAGCTGATCCTCATCCCTCTTATTTTAAACATTAAGGTAGTTAAGGACCCGCCCACCACTGGGGTGGTCGGGTAAACATTAAGGGGCTCCGCTTAGGCATGGGCAGGCAGCCTAAGCCGCTTGGGTCTTAACTTCCTTAACTACCTTAATGGTGAAAGAAGGGATCAGCGAAGCTGATCCTCATCCCTCTTATTTTAAACATTAAGGTAGTTAAGGACCCGCCCACCACTGGGGTGGTCGGGTAAACATTAAGGGGCTCCGCTTAGGCATGGGCAGGCGGCCTGAGCCGCTTGGGTCTTAACTACCTTAACTGGCTTAATGGTGGAAAAACAGATCAGCGTAGCTGATCCTGCTACCTTAATATTTATTCATCTTTTTGATTTTCAATTATTGCCTTATTTCTGCCACTGACTTATTAGCTGATATAGCAATAACATCAATGGGCACGCCATGGGTATGAAGATTTAGAACTAATTCAACAAGCTGCTCAAGTCTTGCTTTTTGTTCAGCCCGCTCGATTCTTCCTCTATCATCTTGCTCTCTTATGCCTGAATAGATATAAGCATCATAAGCTTCTCTCGTCCAATTGTGCTGTGCGGCTTCTTCGTAGGCCTGTTTCAATCCTTCATCATCAATGTTTTCTGGCATAACTTCTAACTCCTCCGCATTTTTGATAAAAAAAGTCCACTTATCTATGATGTTTTTCAGTTCATCTTCCTTTTTATTAAATTTTTTCAACTCGATAAACCGAAACTTCAAATCTTTAAATGCACACTCTCCTGTTGCTTCATCCACAATCAGATGAGAAGACAGATAATCTTTGCCCGTGAAATAGTCAAAATCTAATACGCCAATAAAATACACAGGACGCAGCAGTGGATAGTCTTCTCCGGTATTAATTTGCCCTGCATAGTCTTTGCTGGTATAATAAAGCACTCGCTTATCGAACCCTGCCGGTTCAGCAATTTGCATTTCGACGATAAAAGTTGCCCCTCTCTCGTCCGTAGCCCGGACGTCAATAATGGAAGATTTTTCCCCTGCGATCCGAGGTAGTTGGAAGGGATTGAGCAAAGTCACCTCCTTTACTCGATTTTGGCCTTCCAAGCCCAAAACGGCATTGAGAAACGAAATTAAAATAATCTTTTTATTTTCGTTGCCGAATATCTTACGGAAGGCGACATCGTTTTTTACATCTACAAATTTCATGCTTCTGAATTTTTGGGTTGCTCTTCTTCAGGGGTCAAAGTACTTTTACCGTGTGTAAAGCTAAGACATCCCATTCACAATGCCAACATCAGCGACAAAAAATGCGCTGCCTTCTCATGGCGGTTATTTTGTAAAGTTGCGGAGATTTAGAGGGAATTTTCGAGGTTTAAATGCAAAGAAATTTTTAAATGAGTAAAATGTTATATTGAAAACAAACGCTTTGCGAAGCGTGCCGCCCGGACAAGGGATGGGAGCGGTATGGCCTGACGGCTTTACCCCGCGGAATAGCGAAGCGTATATTCCACGGGGTGAAGGAGGAAGGCCATAAGAGCGGACAGCCCGGCGCCGCGCAGGGTGATAAAAGGGGTAAATGCTATGCGGCGTGGCCCCTAAAAAATTACTCCTCCTGTGGTTGGAAGTATTTGCGCAGGGTGGCTTCGGCGGGCTTGTTGATGGGGTTGAAGCCGGCGCCGTTGTCTTCGTTATGGCTGAGTTGGCTGGGCCATTTCCACCAAAACATACCGCGGAACCAGGCCGACTCGTCGGCGAGGGCGGCGAAGAGGGCCTCGAAGCAGCGCTGCTGATGCCCGGTGTTGACGGGGCGGTTTTTGGCCTCTTCATGGGGGCCGGTCCAGGGTTTTTCCACGCTGCGGTAGCCAATTTCGGTGAGCCATACGGGCCGCTGAAAGCGCCGGCTGACGGCTTCGGCTTTGTCGAGGAAGGCCTCGGCGCCCTGGCGGAGCTCGGCGTCGGTGGGGGCGTCGGCTTTGGAAAGGGGGTAGTAGCCGTTGAGGCCGCAGTAGTCGAGCTCGTCCCAGAAAGCGATGCCTTCAAACTCGGGGCCCCAGTTGGCGGCATAGGTGAGCGTGCCGGAGTAGAGCCCGCGCCAGCGGCGAATCATGCTGCGCCAGCGATCGGGGTGGCCAAGGGTAGCCTGCGTAAGCTCGGTGCCTACGCATAGGGCCTCTAAGCCATGCATTTCGGCTAACAGCGCGTAGTGGCGCATCCAGCGGTAGTAGTAGTCGAAAAACTGGTCCCAGGCGGCCGAGTCGGGCATCTGCACATCGCCGGGCCAACCGCCGCGCACCCATATCTGGGGTTTGAGGAGGCAATAAAAGCCCAGTTCGCGGGCGGTATAGGCGGCATGGAGCACCGACTCGTCGGTTTCGGAGCCCGCCTCGCGCACCACGGGTATGGGCGTAGCCTGCCGGGCGGAACGCATATAGGAATAGGGCACAATGGCTAAGGCGTTGGCGCCGGAGCTGCGAAGGCGCTCCAAGGAGGCGCGGGCCTGGCCGCCGCCATAGCCGTTGTAGATGCTGTAACCTTCGTGGGCGAAGGTGAAGCCTTTGCGATAGGCATTGCCTGAGGGGGCGGCCTGCGCCGGCCCGGCCGTCGCCATCTGCCCGAGCCAGGCCTGCCATCCGGCTTCCAAGCGGCGGCGCTCGGCGGCAGAAAGGTCGGCGGCGCTCCAGGAGGCGTAGCGCTGCAAAAAAGCCTCGCGGCCCCAGCTTTCGAGCAGGTAGGCCACCCAGGCGGCGGCGGCGGGCGCCATCACGAGGGCCGACTCGGCTTCAAAGGTCTCATTGTCGAGCAGGTCGCTGAGGGGAGGCAGGTTGTCCGACTGATGGAGGCGGGCGGCCCAGTAGGCCCATCCCCTACCCTTCCCCCAGCGAGCCGCAAAGTAAGTGGCCAAGCCGCGCTCAAGGGAGGTTGTGGCCGGAGCGCCCAGCCACAGGCGCAACAGAGCGAGGTTGTCTTCGCCCTCGTAGTCGCCTCTGAAGTGGTTGTTGAGCACCAGATGCACGGCCTTTTTATCGGGTACGGCATGAGCGGGCTGGGTGTTGCGCAGGCGTAGTCCCTTGCTTTCGAGGGAAGGGTAAAGATGCCAGTCGAGGCGCTGGTCGAGGCCTGCGCCCGTAAAAGCTTTAATCCGCTCGTAACGGGCCTCGGCCTCTAACACCAACTGCAGCAGGGTGTCGCGCGGGGCCTGGCACTGGTGCGACCACAGGCGCAGGCGCGGGCCCTCGTAGGGCATATCGGGGCGGGCCTCGAAGGCAAAATGATTAGCGGGATCGACCTGCCAGGTGGTATCGTTGAAGTGGCCAAGCATGGCAATGTCGTCGCCTCTTTTCACTTCGTAGCCCCAGCTCGACCAGAAGTTGTCCCAACCCGCGTAAGCTTGTTCGCGCAAGGCGCCCAGCAGAGCCGCATCGGTATTGGCGTACCATAGGTGGATGGGCCAGTTGGCGGCCCAGGGGCTGGGAAAGTACATGACCTTGAGGAGGTCTTCGGGTTGTTTGAAGTCTTGGCCATAGAAGTGAAAGCCCCCCGAGGAAGGAAAGCTCACCGGCATCCAGCCGTGCAGGCGGTGCTGCCAGCCCGGCCGACTGGCGCCAAAAACAGCCAGCGGATGGGCCGCCAGCAGCGAGTCGGGGAGGTCTTGGCAGGAGTACAGCCGCACCTCGGCATCAACCGTGCGGAGGGCGGCCTCCAGCAGGCTGCGGTATTCCGCTTCGCGGGCGGTATCCTGGGGGCAATACACCCATACCCACTGCTTGTGCTGGCGGCTGTTGCGGATGAGTTGTCGGCGGGTGGGCCGGTCGGCGACATCCGCCTCGGCGGTGGTCCAGGAACAGGCCCAAGCGCCCAACAAGGCGCCTGCAAATAGCATCAGCGCCGTCAGGCGCCGGATTGCGGAATTTAAACGAGCCATAAAGCGGGCGATGTGTAGCGGCATGTTGTGGTGATTGTCATGTATGGTTCTCCAAGTCAGGATTCACAAATCTTGGCTTGGAGAACTATAAATATACAAGTAATCGGCGTAGGCAGTTGCACGCCCAACGACAATGTCGGTTGGGGAAATGGCCAAAAATCCTATCTTCGCCCCAGTTATCGGAGAATCATCGATATGCAGATTACCTCTAAGCAACCGGAGCGCAGCCTTCGCCGGGAGCGCGGCGCGCTGGGTTTGTTGTTTGTAGCGCTGCTGGGGCTATCGGCCTGGTTGGTAGCGCGCAATACCGGCGGAACGCCCGCCGCAGCCAAGGGCCGCATTGCCTGCGACGCCGAGCGGGTGCGGGGCGGGGCCTTTGTCAATGGCGGCCATCGCTTCGAGGGGGGCCAATTGCAGAGCCGGGAGCGGGCGCGCTCGGGCAAATTTTCGTGTAAGATGCCCGCCAACGGCGAGGTCCAATTCGGCCTCACCTACACCCTGTCGGGCGTGCGCCCCGGCGAAGCCTGGCGCGTAAGCGTCTGGCGCTTTAAAGACGCCATACCATCGGGCAAGTTGGTGGCCCAGGCCCTCGAATCCAATGGCCTCTACTACGAAGTAGCCGAGCCCGCCGAACAAGACGAAAAAGGCTGGGAAAAATTGGAGCTCTTCTTTTTTATTCCCTACAAAAATCCGCCTGCCGACATCAACGTCTACGTGTATACCGACGGCTTACAGGCCGTTTTCTTCGACGATCTGCTCATCGAGCGGGTCGACCACTGGGCCGAGTCGCGCTTTCAGCCCACCCGGCTGCGCCTCAGCATCAAAGATGCAGGTATGGCCGAATTAGAGGAAAAGCGCAGCGAGGCGCTAAAGCAAGGTATCCTTACCACCGGCGACAACGACTGGGTAGACGCCCGCCTCGAAGAGGCCGACAACAGCCAATCGGCAAAAGTGCGCCTGAAGGGCGACTGGCTCGACCACCTGCAAGGGGAAAAATGGTCGCTGCGCGTAAAGATGAAGCCCCCCGGCGCCTGGCGGCAGATGTTGGTCTTCAACCTGCACACCCCCGCCGCCCGCCACTACCTGCACGAATGGGTGCTACACCGGCTCTGGGAGCGGGAAGACGTACTCACTACCCGATATGATTTTGTAGAGCTGGAGCAAAACGGCCGCAACTTAGGCATTTACGCCTACGAGGAGCACTTCGAAAAGCAATTGGTGGAGAGCCGCAGCCGCCGGGAGGGGCCGTTAGTAAAGCTGGCCGAAGACGGCTACTGGACGGGTATCCAACGCCAGTTGGCCAACCACGGCTTTGTGCGGCCCGGCGGGGTACTGTCGGGGATGGATGCCGACCATGCGCCGACGACCGCCTTCAATGAAGAAGACTGGCTGGGCGACCCCGCCCTCAAGCGGCAGTACGAGCAGGCTGCCCTCCTGCTGGAACAGGCGCGCCAGGGCAGCCGGCCCCTGAGCCGGCTTTTCGACCTCAAGCGCTTAGCCCGCTACTATGCCGTATGCGATGCCATGGGCGCCTACCACGGCATCGTCTGGCACAACCAGCGCTTTTACTACAACCCCATCACGGCCTTGTTGGAGCCCGTCGGCTTCGACGGCTTTGGCGGCGGAGACGCGTATCCCTTTTCCTTTTTGGGCGAAGGAGCCCTCAATCCGGCCCACTTGGCCGGAGAGTCGTTCTATGGCAGGCTTTTCCAGGATACTGCTTTTATGCGCCAGTATTTAGCCGAGCTGAACCGCATTACCGCTCCCGACTACTGGCGGACTTTCATGCGCGAAATCGAAGCCGACTGGGAAGCCCGCCGGCAATGGCTGGCGCTTGAGTTTCCCGACTATCGCTATACCCTACAGGATTTATCTAAGCAAGCGGCCTATGTGCATAGCTTATTGCCTCCCTTTGCCGAAACCAGCATACGCGCCTACCGCATAGCCGGCAATCGGGTACTGCTGCAAAACACCCACACCCTGCCCTTGCAGGTAGTGGGCTTTGGCGCCACGCCTGCCGCCCTCACCTCGCCGCTCGGGCAGAGCCGATGGTTAGGCGCCCGCAGCCCGAGGCGCCTGCTCGACCGCCTGCGCCAAGACAGCTTGGTGCGCCAATACGCCGACATCCGCTACCTGCACGAAGAAGCCCGCCTCCGCCAAAGCGCCATTCCGCTGTACGACACCCTGCCGCTGCCGGCAGGCGCCAACTACGTCTTTTATCAGCTTCCAGGCTTGCCCGAGTCGAGGATAGCCTCGGCCCTGCGCCCCTTCCCGCCACCTCAGGGCTTATCCGCCCGGCAGGCGCTGAGCGCAGGCTATGGGCCGGGAGCCGACCTCAAATGGCTGACAGAGCGCCCCGGCTACTGGGTCGTTCCGCGCGGAAAACACCGCCTCGATCGCACCTTAGTCATCCCCGATGGCAAGCCGCTCTTGCTGGAACCCGGCGCTGAAATCGATCAGACAAAGGGCGCCGCCCTGATCGTCTTTGCCCCGGTTCAGGCTTTTGGCACATCGGAAATGCCTATTGTGCTGCGGTCGTCGGATGGCTCCGGGCAGGGCCTTCAGGTCATCGGCGCCGGCCCGGGTTCGGCCATGCGGCACGTGTACTGCATCGGGCTGGGTACCTTGCAAAAACAAGGCTGGGGCCTCACCGGCGCCGTTACGTTTTATGAGTCGGACGTTCAGTTGGCCGACTGCATTTTCCGCGACAACCGCAGCGAAGACGGCCTCAACATCGTGCGCAGCGAGTTCAGGGTTGAGCGCTGCCTGTTTGCCAATACCAGCTCCGACGCTTTCGACTCCGACTTTTGCAAGGGCGAGGTCATTCGCTGCCGCTTCCAAAACACCGTCAACGACGGCCTCGACCTCTCAGGCAGCGTAGTAACGGTAAAAGACAGCCACTTCGATCACTGCGGCGACAAAGGCATCAGCGTAGGCGAAGACAGCGATGTGAGCGCCATCAACGCCCATATCGTCGACAGCAACATCGGCATGGCCGCCAAGGATTTATCATCGCTCTACGGCCGAAACATACGCCTCACGCGCTGCGCCCAAGGCTTTGTGGCTTACCAGAAAAAGCCCGAGTTCGGGCCGGCGCATATCGTCATTGAAAACTATCAGGCCGAGGGGCTCAAGCGATTGCACGCCATCGCGCCCGGCAATAGCCTGCAACTCGTCGACCAACTCATCCGGGGCGGCGAGCGCGAATAAAATTAAGGCCCCCGCAGGGATGCACAAACAAGGGGAATTCCCTAATTTTGCCCCGCTTTTGACCAGACCAAAATAAAATGTCATTATGGGTCGCGCATTTGAATACCGGAAAGAACGCAAATTCAAGCGTTGGGCCAGCATGGCCAAGACGTTCACCAAGATTGGCCGCGAAATCGCCATCGCCATCCGCGACGGCGGCGCCGACCCGGAGTACAACTCCCGCCTCCGCTTGGCCATGCAGAACGCCAAGATGGCCAACATGCCCAAGGTGAACGTTGAAAACGCCATCAAACGGGCCGCATCCAAAGATGCCGAAAACTTCGATGAAGTAGTATACGAGGGCTATGCCCCCCACGGCGTAGCCGTCATCGTAGAAACGGCCACCAACAACACCAACCGCACCGTGGCCAACATCCGCCACGCTTTCTCTAAAAATGGCGGTTCTATGGGCGTGTCGGGTTCCGTAGATTTTATGTTCACCCGCAAAGGGCAGTTTAAAATAAAATCGGAAGGCCTCGACCACGAAGAGCTCGAACTCGAACTCATCGACTTTGGCCTCGACGAGCTGCAAGTGGAAGACGACGAGCACCTCATGCTCTTCAGCTCCTTTGAAGACTACGGCAAGCTGCAAAAAGCCCTCGAAGACCGCAAAATTGAGGTGCAGGCCGCCGAACTCGTGCGCCTGCCCAACCACACCAAAGAGGTCACCGACGAGCAAGCCGAAGACGTCATCAAGCTCATCGACAAGCTGGAGGAAGACGAAGATGTGATCAACGTTTTCCACAACATGGCCGAATAAGCCCGCCCGACCTCGCGCCATGATTAACTCCTCCGCTCAGGCTGCCGAAGCCCTCGAAATACGGGCCGGCGGGCCGCCCCAATGGCTCGTAAAAGCTTGCGGCCGCGCTAATGTCATCGGCGAACATACCGACTATAACGATGGCCTCGTTTTGCCCGGGGCCATCGATCGCTTCTTATTCTTTGCCGCCCGCCCCAATGGGCTGCCCATGCTCCGCCTTTGGTCGCTCGACCTGGGCGAGCAGGTCGAAGTATCCTTAGCCGAGCCCCTGAACAGGCAATCCCGCAACTGGGTCAACTATTGCCTTGGCATCGCTCAGCAGTTTCAACAACTCGGCCATGAGCTGCCCGGCCTCGACATTGCCTTTGGCGGCAACCTGCCCATCGGCGCAGGCGTCAGCTCCTCCGCAGCCTTGGAAACGGGCTTGGCCACCCTCTGGAACGAAGTATTGGGCGCAGGCCTCAGCGGGCCCGACCTCGCCCGGCTGGCTCAGCGCTCCTCGCATCAGTTTGTGGGTATCCCCTGCGGCATCATGGACCAGTTCGCCAGCCTCATGGGTCGGCAAAACCAACTGATCCTGCTCGACTGCCGGTCTTTGGATTACCAGTACATCCCCGCCGATACCGGCGCCTACGCCTGGGTGCTGCTCAACAGCAAGGTTCACCACGCCTTGGCCGATTCGGCCTACCCGCTCAGGGTACAGGAATGCCGCACGGGCGTAGCCGCCCTCCAACGGCGCTTCCCGGAGGTGTCCTCCCTTCGCGACGCCGCTCCCGAACAGTTAGAAGCCTGCCGCCCCGAGCTCGACCCCACGGTCTTCCGCCGCTGCGCCTACGTCATCGGCGAGATCGGGCGTACCCATCAGGCCGCCGCCTGCCTGCGCGGCGGCGAGTTGGAGCGCCTCGGCCAATTGCTCTTCGCCACCCACGAAGGCCTCAGCCGCGACTATGAGGTGAGCTGCCCCGAGCTCGACTTCCTCGTCAACTACGCAGCCGGCTACCCCGGCGTACTCGGCAGCCGCCTCATGGGCGGCGGCTTCGGGGGCTGTACCATCAACCTCGTCGATCGCAACCTGGCCGGAGACTTCGCCGCCGACGCCCTCGAAACCTATCGCACAACCCTTGGCATCGAAGGCGAAAACCTCCTCTTCTCCTTCTCCGACGGCACCCGACTCCTGCCCGTTTAGGTTGCCTTGATTTGGGCGTGCCCCCTCCTTAAGGTCGGGGTCGGCACCTTCCGGGCTCGCCTGTCGGCTCGGTGCTGCGCACGGCCCGCCTTGAGGGCGGCCCCCCTACAGGCGCCTCACGCGGGCGAAACGCTCCGGGTTGGCCCCTCGCCCTTGCGCATTTTCCGCCAACCATATTATCTTGCAGCCTCAGATCAACCCCAACCGCTATGTCGTCATCGCCATTATTATTGTCCAACCCCAAACTCCTCTCTACCTCAGCCTACCTCAACGGACAATGGCGGCCGGCCATCAGCGGCCGCGTTTATCCCGTCGTCAACCCGGCCACCGGCGAAACCTTAGCCGCCGTGCCCGACATGGCCCCCGACGATACGCAGTTGGCCATAGCCGCCGCCGATGCCGCTTTTCCCGCGTGGAGCCGCACCACCGCCGCCTACCGCGCCGAACTGCTCAAGCGCTGGCATCGGCTGTTGCTGAAAAATGAAGCCGATCTGGCCCGGCTGCTCACCGCCGAACAGGGCAAGCCGCTGGCTGAAGCCTTGGGCGAAATCCGATACGGCGCCAGCTTCATCGAGTGGTTTGCAGAAGAGGCCCGGCGCGCCTACGGCGATGTCGTTCCGGCTCAGGAGGCCGACAAACGGATACTGGTGCTGCGCCAACCCGTAGGCGTAGCGGGTATCATTACGCCCTGGAACTTCCCCAACGCCATGCTGGCCCGCAAAATGGCCCCGGCCTTAGCGGCAGGCTGCACGCTCGTCATCAAACCCGCAGAGGCTACGCCCCTCTCAGCCTTAGCTATGGTGGCGCTGGCGGAAGAAGCCGGCTTCCCGGCAGGCGTCGTCAACATCGTCACCACCCGAAACCCCGCCCCCATAGGCGAAGCGCTCACTGCCGATAAGCGAGTCAAAAAAATATCCTTTACGGGCTCTACCCGCATTGGCAAGTGGCTGATGGAAAAGGCCGCTGCGCAACTAAAGCGGCTGTCGCTGGAGTTGGGCGGCAATGCGCCTTTTATCGTTTTTGACGACGCCGACCTCGACGCAGCCGTAGCCGGAGCCATTGCGTCCAAATACCGCAATGCCGGCCAAACCTGCGTATGCGCCAACCGCATCTATGTGCAGGCGGGCATAGCCGAGGCTTTTTTAGCTAAATTTACAACAGCCGTTCGGCAACTCAGGGTGGGCCCCGGCCACGAACCCGGCGTAGATATAGGCCCGCTCATCAACGAGGCGGCCGTCGAAAAAGTAGAAAGCCTTATGCACGACGCCCTCAGTCGGGGCGCCTCCTTAGCATTGGGCGGAAGCCGCATAACCGCCGGCAGCCTCTTTTTTGAACCCACCATACTCACCGGCATGACCGCCGACATGCAGATGGCACAGGAGGAAGTATTCGGCCCCGTGGCGCCCGTTTTTATTTTTTCCACCGAAGCTGAAGCCATCCGTTTAGCCAATGCCACCGACTATGGCCTGGCGGCCTACTTCTATGGCCGCGACCTCAGCCGCGTATTTCGGGTGGCCGAAGCCTTGGCCTATGGCATGGTGGGCGTCAATACCGGCCTTATCTCCACGGCAGTAGCCCCCTTTGGCGGCATCAAGGAAAGCGGCTTTGGCCGCGAGGGCTCCCGCTACGGCATGGATGAGTACACCTACCTCAAGTACGTCAACATCGGCCTTGATGCCGGATAATTGAACGCGATTATGGCCTGTTGAGCCTGAGCACCTGCGCCCGCGACGTTCCGGCATTCACCACAATCCAGATGTTGTTGTAGTCATCATCAGGAAACTGTTGAAACGATTGCCCGGGCGCCAACAATCCGGCCAATGCAGGCGTTGTATCAGCATGCCCCACCACCAGCACCGTCTGCCCGCCATAGCGCCGCAGCAGCCGCTGGGCAAAATCAGATAACTGAGTTCCATCGTATTTTTCAACCGACAGCCGGTGGTCGTCGGCAGTAGGTTGAGCGGTAGCCATCGTTCGGCGCGTATTGGTGCTGAATACGGCATTGAGCGGTACTTCCTGTAGCAGGACGGCCAATTGTTGTGCCCGACTTTTCCCTTCGAGGGTCAGCTCAGGATTTTCGCCCGCAGCCTTTTCGGCATGGCGCACCAGCACTACCGTGAGCGGCTGTTCCTGGTTGCGGTTGGCGCCCCGGCCGGCGCCGCAGCCGCTCAAAAAAAGAACGGTTCCTAAAAAAAGGAAGAAACTAAAATTTCTCATAAAAGTCATATCTTACCCACTAAGTTAGTACAAACGTCGTTCATGGATCAATTTTTTTCGCAGCTCGCACACGAATTCGATACGCCTTTTGAAAACCAGGTATTGGTTTTTGCGGTCATCTTGTTTATCATCCTGTTGATTCCCTTGATCTTGCGCAAACTAAGACTTCCGGGAATCATAGGGCTCATTCTTTCGGGTTTGATCGTAGGGCCGCACGGCCTTAACTGGTTAGAGAAAAATGCCGCCGTCGATCTGTTCTCCACCATAGGCCTGCTATACATCATGTTCATTGCCGGCCTCGAACTGGAGTTGGAAGAATTTGCCCGCAACCGGCATAAAAGTATGCTGTTTGGCCTTTTTACTTTTTTTCTTCCCCTCAGCATAGGCTACCCGCTTTGCCATTACGTGCTGGGCTATGATGTTTATGCCAGCCTGATGACGGCGGGCATGTTTGCCACCCATACCTTAGTGGCCTACCCCATTGTCACCCGCTTGGGCATTACCAAACAAGAGCCCGTGGCCGTAGCCGTTGGCGGCACCATATTCACCGATACAGCCGTGTTGGTATTGTTGCCCCTCGTGCTGGCGCTGGCTTCGGGTAGTTTTTCCCACGCCCTCTGGATTCGGCTGCTCATAGGTTTTTTGTTTTTTGCTTTCATGGTGGCCTTTGTAGTACCCAGGGTGTCGCGCTGGTTTTTCCGCACCTTAGAGGGCGAAAAGTACTCGCACTTCGTGTATGTGCTGGCCGTGGTGTTCTTTTGCGCCTTTCTGGCAGAGCTCATCGGGCTGGAGCCCATCATTGGCGCGTTCGGCGCCGGCTTAGCCCTCAACCGGCTCATCCCGCATACCTCTCCGCTGATGAACCGTATTGAATTTGCGGGCAATGCCCTGTTTATACCCTTCTTCCTCATCAGTGTGGGTATGATCATTGATCTGGAAGTAATCACCAAAGATTTCGGCGCGCTCACCGTAGCCGGCGTACTCACCGTAGCCGCCATACTCGGAAAATGGCTTGCCGCTTATGCCACATCCTTAGCTTTTCGGTACAACCGTACACAACGAACCCTCATCTTCGGTCTCAGCAGCGCCCACGCCGCCGCTACCTTAGCCATTATCCTCATTGGATACCAGGCAGGCATCATCGATGAAAACATCCTCAATGGCACCATCGTCCTCATTCTGGTTACCTGCATGGTAGCTTCCTTTGCTACAGAGAGCGCAGGCAGAAAGATAGCCCAGGGCGAAGCAGGCGTCGTGGAGACAGCCACAGGCGGCGGCCCCGCTGACACCATCTTAGTTTCCTTAGCCAACCCGGACACTACAAATCAGCTACTCGACTTAGCCATGAACATCAAGCGCCCCAAAGGCACGGCTAACATCATTGGGCTGTCGGTGGTACTGGACGATGAAAACCTGCCCCACAGGCAGGCCGAGTCGCAAAAGCTGCTCGATAAAGCCCTCAACCATGCCGCCGGCGCCGACCAAAACCTCGATACCCGATCGGTTGTAGACCAGAATGTAGCCAGTAGTATTCACCGCATAGCCGAAGAAGAACAGGCAACAGACCTCATTCTGGGTTACTCCGGCAAACCCAACCTGACAGGCGTGTTGTTCGGAAAAACGATAGAAAATGTCGTTGCTTCCAATTTTCAAACCATCTGGCTGGCCAGGTTATCCATGCCCCTCAACGTGCATAGCCAGATAAGGGTATTCTGCCCCTCATATCTGGATAAGGAATACGGCTTTACCACTTTTGCCTGGCGAGTCCTGAAATTGTCGAGTACACTGGCGCGCAAGTGCACCTTCTATGCTACGGAAGGCACCTTCTCGGCCATCTCTAAACTGAGCCAACAGGAAAAAGTAGGCGGCGCCCTCAATCACCGAGCCTTTGAAGACTGGGAAGATTTTCTGATACTCCTCAAAGAGTTTGGCCCCGACGATCTGCTGATCATCATATCCCCACGCCGGGGTTGCGTTTCCTATTCTTCAGACGTAGAATCAATTCCGCGAAAATTGGCCAAACACATGCCCAATGCGAGTTTTCTCATTCTGCATCCGCCTGTGCGGGAAAGTGAAGATTTTAGCGAGTACGGCTATGCTTCGCCCATTTGAGCTCAGATGGGGCGGTCGAAGCGAAAACCTATCCGGAAACCCAACTGGTATAAGTTTCGGTTGATGGACGTATCACTAGGATAAAGCCCCGACAACCAGAAGCGGAAAGTAGGCTGCACGCTAAGCGTCATGCGTTCGCCGAGGTGGCGCTCCCAGCCCATAGCGGTTTGGAAAGCTATGTTCACGGCCCGGAAAGAAAAGGCGGGGTCGCTTTCCACGGGGTCGGTTGTTTCGCCATTGTAGCGCACCAGCACATCTTCATTGCTGAAGTTGTAGCTCAACCCTGTGCCAAACATAAAAAAGAACTCGTCTTTGGGCGTTAGCTCCTGGTAAAAATATACGCAGGCCGGAATTTCAATCTGCTGGCTGCGAAATACCTGCCTGAAATCGGTGAAGTTAATGCTGTTGGGGTCGGTGGGCTGGAAAGGCGTCTGAGGACTTCTATAGCCCGTATTCAGATAACTCAGCCCCGTCTGGAAGCCTACTTTTTGGGCGCGCCAACTCACAAACAGGCCCGCGCCTATGCCGGGGCGGTATCGCTCAGCCGCTTCGAGGGAGTCGATCTGGATTTGTGTATACGATTCGTCGACCGCCAGCCTGCGGTGACCATAGTGCGGGAATAGGTCGAACCCCCAGCTAAAGGTATTGCGCTGGGCGCTTAAGGTTGCCGCCTGAGCAGCCAGCAACACCACTACTAGTAGATAACGCATAGATCGAAGTTGGTCTTTGTGCATAACGTCGCGGCGGCAGCCTTATTTTTCGCGCTCTACTACATAATTGACCAGTTCTTCCAGCGACTGTCGGGCGGGGGAAGCCGGAAAGGCATGAAGCAGTTCAAAAGCCTGCCGGCGATATTCGAGCATCACCTGACGCGCATAGTCGAGCCCGCCGCCGGCGCGCACAAAATCAATGACCTCCGCTACCCTTGCCGGGTTTTCGCTGTCTTTGCGGATCGTGTGAATGATTTTGCGACGGGTGGCGGCATCGGCCTGCTTCAGCGCATAGATGAGGGGGAGCGTCATTTTTTTCTCCTTGATGTCTATGCCTAAGGGTTTTCCCACATCATCGACGCCAAAATCAAAGAGGTCATCGCGAATTTGAAAGGCAATGCCAATCTTTTCGCCAAAACTGTGCATCCTGCCGGTTGCTTCCGGGTCGGAAGAAGCCGAAGCTGCTCCGGCTTTACAAGCCGCAGCAATGAGGCTTGCCGTTTTTTGCCGGATCACTTCGTAATACACCGCTTCATCAATGTCCAAGCGGCGGGCTTTTTCAATCTGTAGCAACTCTCCTTCGGCCATCGCCTCTACGGCATCAGAAACGATTTCCAACAACTGGAATTGTTTGGTTCTGAGCGCCAGCAGCATACCCCGGCTAAAGAGAAAATCACCAACGAGGACAGCTATTTTATTCTTCCACAAGGCATTGATGGAAAAGAACCCCCGACGCTCATAGGCGTCGTCTACTACGTCGTCGTGTACGAGCGTGGCGGTATGCAGCAGCTCTACCAACGCGGCAGCCGTATAGGTGTTTTCCGTTACGCCTCCGCATACCTGGGCCGCCAGGAAAACGAACATAGGCCGCACCTGTTTCCCTTTGCGCCGTACAATGTAAAAAGTGATGCGATCGAGCAAAGGAACAGGGCTCCGCATGGCTTCGCGAAAACGATGTTCAAACGTATCCAGCTCTTGTTGAATGGGCGCTTGTATGGCGCGCAAGGAATCAGCCATGACTTTATCGCTACTGTAGAATGTTAACCGATAAAACCTTCATGGCTGCAAGATAGTTGTTCAGAAGCAACCAAAAGGAATTATTTGCTATCTTTGATCTGACAACGAAGCGGCGCCAAAGGCGCCTCAATCGTTAGCAACGGTACATGATCATCCCCAAAGAACTGATGCGCACACTTTTGTTGCTATTGCTGGCTGTTGTAAATACAGCCGGGCTATGGGCCCAATCTGTTAAAATTAATGGCCGGGTCATTGATTTCGACACCGGTGAAGGTATTCCTTTTGCCGATGTTTATGTGCCCGGCACTACGCTTGGCGTAGCCGCCGACCTCGACGGCTACTTTTCCCTTACCCTCGCAGCCGACAAACGAAAAGACTCGCTCGCCGCCTCCGCCCTGGGGTATCAGCTTCTGGCCAAGGCTTTGCGCCCCGACTCCGTGCAGGTGATCAACTTTTCGCTCCGATCCGCAGGCTTTGATCTCGGAGAGGTAGTCGTCTTAGCCGGTGAAAATCCAGCCAATGCCATCGTAAAGGGCATCATCGCCAACAAAGACCGCCATCGACCGGAAGCCCTCAACGCACTACAGTACGAAAGCTACGCCAAGATAGAATTAGACCTCCAAAACGTTCCTCCCGAATGGCAGGATCGAAAGATGATGGAACCCTTCTCCATCATCTTTGAAGGGATAGACTCCACTTCAGATGAAGTGCCCTTTTTACCGGTTTATATCAACGAAGTGCTCAGCAACGTCTTTTACGTGCAAGGCAAACCGGAACCTCGCGAAGTAGTGCGGGCGCAGCGCTCGTCGGGCTTAGATAACCCGACCATCATGGAATGGATACGGCAGGTACACGCGCCGTTCAACGTCTATGACAACTGGCTCTATGTGCTCGAAAAACCTTTTATCAGCCCTTTTGCCAATGCGGGTTTGTTCTACTATGAGTACTACATCCTCGACAGCGCCTACATCAACGGGCAGTGGTGCCACAAGCTCAAATTCAAGCCTAAGCGCAAACAGGAAAACACCTTCTATGGCGACTTTTGGGTAGCCGACAGCTCTTTTGCCGTCCAGCGGGTACAAATGCGCATGAGTCCCGACGTCAACATCAACTTGGTGCGCCGGATCATCATCACAGAAGAGGTGGAACTTGAAGGCGGGCATTTCCTGCCTATCCGCCGCAATATGATCGTCGACTTCACCCCCACCGAAGGCGCGCCCGGCATCATTGCCCGCCGAACGGAAACCCGAAGGGATTTTGCTTTCGACGCGGCCGGCATTCAGGATAAATATCAGGAACGACCAACAGGATCGCTAAATACCCTTGAAAATGATGAAACTTTCTGGGCCGACCGAAGGCATGTGCCGCTTACAACCCAGGAAACCAAGATATACGCTATGGTCGACAGCGTTCACCGCATACCGCTGTATCGAACTTATACCCAAGTAGTAGAAACCATCTTTAACGGCTACTTTGAAGCGGGCAAAATTGCCCTGGGCCCTTACGCCACCATGGTGAGCAACAACCCCATAGAGGGCCTGAGGGTACGCCTCGGGGCGCGCACTACTACTAAGTTCAGCGAAAACATTCGACTTGGCGCCCACATAGCCTATGGTTTCCGCGATGAGCGCTTCAAATACGGCGGCACCTTAGAATGGATACTCCAACGGGAACCCCGTATTATGCTCGGCGGCAGCTATCGACAGGACATAAGCCTCAGCAGCGAAAGCAGTGAGGACTTCCTCGAAGGCGATATTTTTTCGGGTATCCTTCGGCGCCCTATCCCCCAGAAACTCATATTTGCCGAGGAGGCCAAGCTCTACATTGAGCGATGGGGCATACAAGGTATAAGCCAGCGTCTGACCCTCCTGCACCGCACCCTCGACCCCTTTGGCGGCGGCCCGGGCCGCGCTTTCCAATTTAGCTTTTTGCCCAATCCTGAAAATCCCAACGCTGCCGACACCATCATCAACACCACTGAGCTGCTCATTAAATTGCGCTACGCCTTTGGCGAAAAGTTCATCGACGGCGATTTCGTGCGCACCACAGTCGGTTCCGAAAGACCCATCTTAGAGCTGCAATACGTGGCCGGGCTACCCGATATAGCAGGCTCGGATTACAGCTACCACAAACTCACCCTGCAATATCGCCATTACATAGATATAGCCCCCATCGGCTGGCTCAGCTATCGGGGGGAGATAGGCAAAGTGTGGGGAACTGTACCTTTCCTGCTGATGAAAGTGCATCCAGGCAACGAATCCTGGTTTATGGCCCGCGGCATTTTTAATACGATGAATCGCTATGAGTTTGCCAGCGACACCTACGCCAGTTTTATCCTGGAGCACCACTTCGATGGTTTTTTCCTGAATAAAATACCGCTGTTGCGCAAACTCAACTGGAGGGAAGTAGCCCTTTTCAAAGGCGTGGTGGGCAGCATTTCGGAGGCCAACCGGGCCGCCAATCGCCCCAACCTTTTTGACCCTGCCATAACCGACGCCTACAATGGATTTCGCGCCCCCGATCAGGGGCCCTATCTGGAGGCAGGCGTGGGCATCGAAAACATCTTCAAGCTGCTGCGCTTCGACGCCCTTTGGCGGCTGCGATACTTAGACAATCCGCAGGCCAGCCGGTTCCGCCTTATGGCAGGCATGTACTTCTTTTTTTAGCGGTAAACCTGCACTTGTATAAAACCTTCTTTTAACTCCCGCAGATCGAGGTAGCGCGGTTGAAAGAGTATTTGCCCCAAGGTGTCGATAAAGGTGAGCCCCCGGCGTGTAGCTACCCGTGCCATACCCGATTCGAAGGGCCAGGCGAGGCCAAATTCGGGCGAAGTGAGCAACTGCCCGCTCTTGTGCACATAGCCCCACAACTCCTGCTGCTGATAGGGTGCATAACCTTCTGTAAACGACTGCAATTGCTGAAACGACAACGGAATCCGCACTTGACCGCCGGCGTCTATGGCGCCGTACCGGCCTTCCTGTTCCACAATCCAAAGGCTGTCTCCGCCATACCAGAGCTGGTCGTAAGCGGGCGCTACGCGCCACTGCCCGGCAGTGTCGATAAGCCCCCATTTTTCGCGGGCGTCAGCCACAGGAGCCAGCCCAAGGGTAAAATCGGCGGCTAAAGTCCAGACGGGCGCGATAACCCATTCTCCTGCCCTGCTGATAAAACCCGTTTTGCCGCCGCTGCCAGCCCGGGCCAACCCATCGGCGAAAGGCCTCAGCCGATCGAATTTTGGAGGGATTGCCCACTTGCCCCTGACATCAATCATGCCATAGCGGTCGTCCTGTGAAGCGGTGGCCAACTCGTTATTTACTTCGCCTATCGACTGAAAGCCCAAAGGAGCAGTCAATTTACCCGTTGCGTCTATCAAGCCCCAGTCGTCCCCTTTCCTAACCCTTGTATACCCTTCCCGGAAGTCGCCGGCTTCCTCCCAGCGGGCCGGAATGACCCACTGCCCTTGCCGGTTGATAAAACCCATGCTGTCTTGAAATGTAAGTACGCGGGCCAGTCCCTCCTGAAAAGGCCATGCGCCTTTATATTGAAGGGAAATAACGGCTTTGCCCCTCCGGTCGATGAAGCCCCAACTGCCATCAATGCGCACTGCCGCCAATCCTTCGCTAAAAGGGCGATTTTCGTCAAATTGATCGGCAATGACCAACTGACCTTCTTTGTTGGCATAACCCCATTTATAGGTCGATTCGTCATAGTCGACTCCTTCGGGTGTTTTTCCGGGCAGGTGAATGTCCGTCGGCGGAGCATCTTCCCGGCAGCCGGCCAGCAAGAGCAGAATCATGACTGGCAGCATCCGTATAGTACAGGTCATGAGCAGTGTTTTTGGGAATGATTACCTGAGGCTATACTTCAAAATCGACACCCCGGCGCAGGAGATCCTGATAGCGTTCGCGCACCAATTGCTCGTATTTTTCCTTATCGAAAGCGTATAGCGTAGCCGGCCGATGGGCCACTCCTTCCTGTTTGCCCACCTCCCTGAGTACGCCCATGCGCAGGATACGGGTGCGAAAATTGCGCTTGTTGAGCTCATCAACGCCGAGGATGGTCTCATAAAGCGCTTGCAACTGGGAGAGGGTAAACTGCTCGGGCAATAGTTCAAAGCCAATGGGTTGGTAGCGCACTTTGGCCCGGAGTCGTTCTATGGCTACCGTCAGAATGCGATGGTGGTCGAAGGCCAGCGGCGGCAGCGCATCGAGTGGAAACCAGTCGGCCAGATGGGCGTCGCTTCCCGCGCTAACCGGGTGTTCGGCCAAATTGACGAGGGCGTAATAAGATACGCTGATGACCCTGCCGCGGGGGTCGCGGCCCGGCGCGCCAAAAGTAAACAACTGCTCAATGAATACATCTCTGACGCCCGTTTCCTCTTCCAGCTCGCGCAGGGCTGCTATTTCCAGGTCTTCTTCCATTTCAACAAAGCCGCCGGGCAAGGCCCAATAGCCCTGAAACGGGTCCTGGGCGCGCTGTACCAAAAGCACTTTCAGTTGGCTGCCGGAATCGAGGCCAAAGATAATACAATCGACCGTTACAGCCGGCCGGGGGTATTCGTAGGTATACATGCGTTACATTTTCTTGCGCAACCGATGTTGCAGGTATTATTGTGTCAGTTGTTGCCTTAGTTCGTATAGCCGGCTTTCCAAGCCAGAGCGGAAAACAGCCCAGTCGACCTGCGCCCAGCGCTCCCGCTCCTGCCGGCAATAAGCGCGGGCCTCGTTTAAGGATGGAAAGTTATAAACTAATTCGCCATTTTTGATAATGGGTTGCAACAGATCGCAAAAACTTTCTGCCGGAGGCAGCTCGCCGGCCGCTCCGGCCCAGTCTGTGAGGCCCGATCCGGATTCAAATCCAGCCAATTGGTCAAAAATGGCGTGACCCCGGGGATGGCCTTGGGCATCGAGGTAGCGACGGGTTTGGAGGATTCCCGGAATGGAGGTTTTTGCCGCCTGCTCTGATTTTTTCACCCGGTAGCTCCAGCCGCCTTCCTGCCTTTCCAGAGCCGCCAGTTTGTATACGCCGCCTAAGGCCGACTGGTTGTGGCCCGTGACTAAGCGTGTGCCTACGCCCCATACGGCTATGGGGGCGCCGGCTGCTTTGAGTTCGGCAATGCGCTGCTCGTCGAGGTCGTCGCTGGCGATGATGCGCACCTCGGGGAAGCCCGCTTCGTCGAGCAGCCGGCGGGCCGCTATGCTCAGCGCAGCCAGATCGCCGCTGTCGAGGCGAATACCTGCCCAGGGCCTTCCCTGAGCGCGCAGCTCTCGGCCTATCTCAATGGCGTTGGCTACACCCTCCAGCGTATCGTAGGTGTCTACCAGAAAAACGCAGTTATTGGGCATGGCGGCGGCATATTCGCGGAAGGCGGCGCGTTCGTCGTCGAAGGTCATTACCCAGGCGTGGGCGTGGGTGCCCCGCACCGGTATGCCATAGTAGCGGCCCGCCCATACGTTGCTGGTGGCATGGCAGCCGCCCAGATAGGCCGACCGGCTGGCCGTAAGCGCGCCGTCGATGCCCTGAGCGCGCCGAAGCCCAAACTCAAACACTTCGTCGGAGCCGGCCGCATCGGCTACCCGGGCAGCCTTGGTGGCAATGAGGGTCGAAAAATTGATGAGGGTAAGCAACCCCGTTTCTATCAGTTGCGCTTCAGGCAGGGGCGCTTCTATGCGCAGTATGGGCTCGTGGGGCAACACGATCGTGCCTTCGGGAACGGCGTAAACATCGCCTGTAAACCGAAGCCGCTGGAGGTAGTTGAGAAAGCTCTCGCTAAACAGGGGCCGGCCATCAGACCCCGTCAGAGCGCCTAAATACTGTATATCGTCGACACTAAAGGCCAACCGACGGATAAGGTCGACGGCCAACTCAAGGCCGGCAGCAATGGCATACCGCCCGCCAAAAGGGGCTCGTCGGTAAAACAGATGAAAAACAGCCCGCCGCCCATGAAGCCCCCGCTGCCAATAGCCTGAAGCCATAGTAAGCTGGTAAAGATCGGTGAGCAGCCCAAAGTCGGGGCGGTAAATACGCGAAAGGTGGGTCTGTGGAGCCATAAAAACGACTTAGTTTAATTTTGAAACTAAGGTACATGCATCTTGCTCACTTTTCCAAATTTTGGGTCATTTTTTTCTGACAACCGCTATTTCTTCAGCTTTTGGCCCGCGTGAGGGGGTGCAGCGGTATAGCCTCTGTAGCCCGCGCATTTGCGCTAAGGGCTAAAGAGGCTATAAGAGCGGAACACGTTTACCCGGCCGAGTATAGCGAGGACGTGGCGACCCCGGCCCCAGGGCATAAGGCCAACTCCCGGAAGCGGCTAAAGGGCCGGGGGCACGCCCAAATAAAACATCTGTTTATTTCACAAATAAATCCGGCAACACTTCCGAAACGAGGACAAAAACAGGTTGCATACCCAAAAAAACAATGTCACAACTTTAAATCTATTTGGCATTTTTACTCGTATGTAGAATGCTATTTTTCGATCGTTGAATTTTTTACACACAAAACGGACTATCTATGAAATTTTCAACACTTTTATCGGCGCCAACAGCGGCGTCTGTGCTGGCGCTGTTTTTTTGCCTTACAGCGCCTTTGTTTTTGGTTGCTCAGTCTTCCCCCATTGCTCAACGCATTGCAAAAGCACAACAGGACAAAGCCAATTTCGTGACTCAGAGCCTCTTTCAGGCCCCAGGCACGGTAGCGGCCGCCCAAATTGAAGGCTTAGATGAAGCCTTGTACGCGGGTACCGTACTGGAATGGAACGCCTTGGCCGGGCAAACCGCCAAACAGCAAGCCGCTGAGTATCTGGAACTGCCGCTGCCCCGCGCCGGCGCCAAGGCGCTGACGTTGCAACTTTTCCGCGCCAACTTTTTTACCCCTGATTTTCAGGTACGCGCCTCCTCCAACCCGGATGCGCCCATTACCGATATCGACGGCATCCACTACTGGGGCGTGGTAAAAGGCCAGCCCGGCGCCTTAGCCGCCATTAGTATATATGCCGATGGCGTGATGGGTTTTGTAAACCTCGGCGACGCCCGCTATGTGCTGGGGCCCATTGAAAATGACCCGGCCCGGCGCCACATCTTCTACCGCGACGCCGACCTGAAGGCCCTGCCCGACTTCACCTGCTTCACCGATGATGAGGCGCATTACATCGGCTCGCCCGACAAGCCCGCCGACGTGGAAAAAGATGCCAACAACTGTGTGAAGATGTACGTTGAAACCGACTATGACCTCTTTGTGAACAAGGGCAGCGTGGCCAATGTGACCAACTACATGACTGGCGTATTCAGCCAGGTAGCCATATTATATGCCAACGAAAGCATCAATTTCACCATCAACGAGCTCTTTGTGTGGAATACCACCGACCCCTATACCGGCACCACCACCTCTAATTACCTGACCCAGTTTCGGAACGCCAAAAACGGCGTGTACAACGGCAATCTGGCCCACCTCGTAGGCCTCAACGGCGGAGGCGGGGTAGCTTATCTCGACGTGTTGTGCAACGCCTATTATGGCGTGGGCTACAGCGCCATTCAGGCCACCTACAGCAATGTGCCCACCTACTCCTGGACGGTGGAGGTGCTCACCCACGAGATTGGCCACAACTTAGGCTCGCCTCACACCCACGCCTGCGCCTGGAATGGCAACAACACAGCCATTGACGGCTGCGGCCCCGCCGCCGGTTACAGCGAAGGTTGCAACGCGTCGGTACCTGCCCAGGGCACCATCATGAGCTACTGCCATTTGGTATCCGGCGTGGGCATCAACTTCAACTTAGGCTTTGGCCCTCAGCCCGGCGATCTCATCCGCAACCGCGTATACAACGCGTCCTGCCTCACGGCCTGTGGCGGCGGCGGCGGCGAGTGTACCGACAATGAAGTGACGGTATCCATCACCCTCGATAATTACCCTGGCGAAACCACCTGGCAGATTACCAACAGCTCGGGTACGGTGGTCGCCTCCGGCGGCCCCTATTCCAGCGCCGGCGCTACGGTAACCGCTACGCCCTGCCTGCCCGACGGCTGTTATAATTTCACCATTTTTGACTCCTACGGCGACGGCCTCTGCTGCTCCTACGGCAACGGCTCTTACATCGTTACCGACGCCGGCGGCAATACCTTAGCCTCGGGCGCCTCCTTCACCTCCTCTCAAACCACGGCCTTCTGCGTACCCGATGGCGGCGGCGGCGGCTGCACTTACTCCACCCTCAATACCGCCAACTTCGACAGCGGCTGGGGCATCTGGACGGATGGCGGCACCGACTGCGCCCGCATCAACAACGCCACCTATGCCAGCAGCGGCACATACTCCATTCAACTGCGCGACAACACCACCACCTCGGTGATGAGCACTTCCAACCAGAATTACAGCGCTTACAGCGAGCTCACCGTGACCTTCTCGTCCGTCAGCGTGAGCTTTGAAAACAACGAAGACTTCTGGCTGCAAATCTCTACCAACGGCGGCTCTACCTATACCACCGTCGGCGACTTCAATGCAGGCTCTACCTTCGTCAACGGCGCCCGCTACAACGGCTCGGTAGTCATTCCCGGCCCCTTCACCAGCAATACCCGCTTGCGCTTCCGCGCCGATGCCTCTGCCGACGACGACGTGGTATACATCGACGATGTGGTCATTACGGGTTGCGGCGGTGGCGCCCTGGTGGGCGGAACGCCAACAGAAGGTCTTGAAAACGAAAGCGTTGAACAAGTTTTCGACCCCGTTTATCTTTTCCCCAACCCGGCTTCCGAGCAGCTCACCGTAGTACTCACGCTTGAAGAAGCCCAGGAGGTAGAGTTATTGTTGACCGACATAGCCGGCCGCCCCATCTGGCGCAACCGGGCTGCGCTTGACCGCGGCAAGCAACCCTGGCCCATTCAGGTGAGCGAACTGGCCCCCGGCGCCTACCAGCTCATTGTGGTAGCCGATGGCCTGCGCACCACCCGCAGTTTTGTCATTGCCCGCTAAATTCGGGTATAAAAACCTGAAATCCCGGACTTGGGCCAACGCCTGAGTCCGGGATTTTTTTTTGGGGCCGCCGCCGCGCCGCCGATGAGCATTGTGGCAAAGTGAAAGTTGATGTCGGGCGGCGCGGCGGCCGGGCTATCCGGTCGCAGGAGCTCCCTGCTATCCCTCGGCCGGGCAGCTACCTCCGTTGGCGCCTGCCCGACTGTATCGGCTCTGCCAACCCGGGCGCATAAATGGCCAACCGACAAAGTAGAGCTAAAAGTTGGCGCATTCTGTTGCAAGTCTTTATCTTCCGGCGCAAATCCAAGTGTTAAGATATGCAAACCATAAAAGGACCTGCCATTTTTCTGGCGCAATTCATGGGCGACGAGCCCCCTTTCAACACCCTGGAAGGCATCTGCCAATGGGCAGCCGGGCTGGGTTTCACAGGCGTGCAGATTCCTACCTGGGAGTCTCGCCTCATCGACCTCGAAAAGGCCGCCTCCAGCCAAACCTATTGCGACGAGCTCAAGGGCAAAATTGAGAGCTACGGCTTACAAATCAGCGAGCTGTCTACCCACCTGCAAGGTCAGTTGGTAGCCGTCCATCCGGCCTACAACGATATGTTCGATAATTTTGCACCCGCTGCCGTACATGGCAATGCAGCAGCCCGAACGGAATGGGCCAAACAGCAGTTGCGCTGGGCGGCAGAAGCCAGCCGCCGGTTGGGCATCGATCGGCATGTGACCTTTTCCGGCGCTCTGGTCTGGCCTTTTGTTTACCCCTGGCCCCAACGCCCTGCCGGCTTAGTAGAAGCGGGCTTTCAGGAGCTGGCCAACCGCTGGACGCCCATCCTCAATGTTTTCGACGAAATGGGCGTAGACCTCTGCTACGAAATTCACCCGGGCGAAGACCTTCATGACGGCGTCACCTTTGAGCGATTTCTGGAAGCAACCGACGAGCATCCGCGCATCAATATGCTCTTTGACCCCAGCCATTTTGTTCTACAGCAGCTCGACTACCTCGCCCACATCGATGTTTACCGCGAATTTATTAAGATGTTTCACGTCAAAGACGCCGAGTTTAACCCCACAGGCCGCTCGGGCGTATACGGCGGATACCAGTCGTGGCTGGATCGCCCGGGGCGATTCCGCTCCTTAGGCGACGGCCAAGTCGACTTCAAAGCCATATTTAGTAAACTTGCGCAATACGATTATGACGGCTGGGCCGTTATGGAATGGGAATGTTGCATTAAGAGCCCCGAACAAGGCGCTCGGGAAGGCGCTCCCTTCATTAAGCAACACATCATTGAAGTAACCAACAAGATTTTTGACGACTTTGCCGGCGGCCATACAGACGAGGCTACCAACCGCCGCATCCTGGGGCTGGAATAGCCCGCGCCCGGATGTATACCGCTCTCCAGGCCAAGATTCGTAAACCTTGGCCTGGAGAGCCATAAACACAAAACGATCGCCTGAAAGTATGAGAATTGCACAACTTACCGACCTGCATGTGGGTCTGCCCGGGGAGGACACCTATGGCGTAGACGTAAGGTCGAACTTCAAAAACATTCTGAACGCTGCCGTAGCTGCCAACCCCGATTACCTGGTTATCTCCGGCGATCTTTGCTACCATGACGGGCAGGAAGCCATATACCACTGGATCAAAACGGAGCTTGACGCTACCGGAATCCCCTACTTTCTCATTGCCGGCAACCACGACGACGCCGACATGATGACGGAAGTATTTCAACTAAACCACCTAACCACCGAAGGCAGGCTCTACTACGAGGCTACCCTGGGCGGATTTCCCGTACTTTTCCTCGACACATCCACCTATACCGCCGATGCAAAACAACTGTCCTGGCTGGCAGAACGCCTCCGCCAATCTCAGTTATCCGACCGGTTGGTATTCATCCATCACCCCCCCCTATTGGCTGGAGTGCCGTTTATGGACGAGCGGTACCCCCTCTCGAACTGGGCTGAAGTATTGGAAGCGCTGAACCGCTCCTCCGGCCGGCTGCATGTATTTTGTGGTCATTACCACGTAGATAAGGTGGTTAGCTACGAGCAGCTAACCGTCTATCTCACCCCTTCCACTTTTTTTCAGATCGACGATCAGGGCCCCGAGTTTGCGGTTGCGCACCTCCGCCCGGGCTTTCGCCTCATCGATTGGGATGGTCGCCAACTCATTCAGGGCGTCCATTACCTCAATAATGAGGAAAAACCTCAGTCATAGGCTTGCAGTTCGTACTTCTCAATCACCCGGTTGAGCTGGCGGGCCAGGTCTTGCGTCTGCTGGTTGAAACCCGCTTCTTCCAAAGCTTCCGTCCAGCTCGCATAAGACGCTCCCCGGAGTTGGCTCAGATGCGCCAGAGCCCCCGTAGTGAGGTACAAGCTGTGGTCGCGGAAACTCAGCCAGGCATTTTCATACAGGCGAAAGCAGCGGCCTTCAGCGCGCAAGGTTTCGCCTTGCCAATCGGGAGTGCATACCAAGGCAAAAAAATTGTTTCCTTTGGCCGCAGCATCGGCTTTGCCACTTTGGCTCATCAGCAAGGCATTGGCCAAAATGACGGAGGCAGGAATGCCAAATTTGCGCTGCTCGCCCTGGGCTACCGGAATAAACCGATGTAAAAAGGCGTCGATTTCTTCCCGGGGATACTGGCTGAGTTGGCGCACCAAAGGAAGATCATCATCATTCCGGTTCCACCATTTTCCAAATAAGCGGCTCCTGTCGGTGACATTGCGCACCCGCTGGGCAAATCCATTCTCGGTAAGCGTAGACCGCCTGACTGCCGGGGCAGGCTGGGCCTGCTCTTCCCGGAGGGGCATATTTTGGTCTTCCGGCGCGCGCAGTTCTACCCTAAAACTCAGATCTTTGCTGAAAAAGGCATACAACAACAGGGCAACTACACCTATTTTAAACCAGTGCCGGCTCAGGTAGAGCCAGCCTTTTTGTATCTGTTCTTTCATGGCTGCAAGTTTTGGCTTAAACGACTATAACACCTTACAGCACAAAAGTAAGTACCTTTTGTTTTAATAACAAATATTTACAACTTTTTTTGTTGAAAATTATTTTAAATCAAACAAGTCGATCAATCCTGGCGTTCGACTCACATTGAACCCCTCGGCGTAATCAAAGCCCGAAGTGCGCCCGTAGGAGGCAGCTTTGGCCCTGATGAAGTCCATAAAATCTTTCCCGGAGATGGGGCTGCTGAGTTCCTGTTGAAAATTGGGGTCGCTGGGGTTGTAAAACTGCGACCCAAAGGCTTGTATCAATTCCATCTTCCGATCGATAAAGGCGCTGATGTCCACCACAAAATCAGGTTTGAGGTTGTGGTCCTGAATGTAGTGATAAACGGCTTTCGGCCGCCAGCGCTCCTGCGGATGGCCGGCGTCGTTGGTGGTAGCTATTTTCACCAGGCCGCTGTAGAAGCAGGCATCGGAGGTGAGCTTGGCGGCGCGGCCGTGATCAGGATGCCGATCCGACAGCGCATTGGCCAATACCATTCGGGGTTGGCAAGCGCGGATCACCCGGATGATGGCTGTGATGTTTTCGGGGGTATGGGCAAAGAATCCATCGGCAAAGCCGAGGTTTACCCGGAAGGCCGCGCCCATGAGTTGAGCGGCATGAGCGGCTTCTTTGTCCCTGAGTTCGGCGCTGCCCCTTGTGCCCAGTTCTCCTCGGGTGAGGTCGAGCAGGCCCACCGTATAGCCTTGCGCTATATGAGCCAGCAGCGTGCCGCTGCAACTGAGCTCCACATCGTCGGGGTGGACCCCCACGGCCAGAATATCTACTTTTTGCATGTTTTTATTTGCGCTGATACTTGACAGCGCCTCCTACGACCGTCATGAGTACTTGCGTTTTCAAGATGTCGTCGTCATTGCAGGTTAAAAGATTATTGGACAACACGACCATATCGGCTAATTTGCCCACTATCAGGCTGCCTTTATCGGTCTCTTCAAATGCGGCATAAGCCGGCGCATAGGTATAAGAATAAATGGCTTCTTCTCTGGTGAGCGCTTGTTCGGGATAAAAAATGAGGCCTGTATCCGGCCGACGTCGGGTAACGGTGGCATAGAAGCTCAGCAGCGGGTCTACGTCTTCTACCGGCGCGTCGGTGCCATTGGTCACTACGGCCCCGGCGTCGAGCAGGCTGCGCCAGGCGTAAGCGCCTTTTTGGGCACGGTCGTCGCCGAGACGCTTCACCACAAAAGGGGCATCTGAAGTGCAATGCACCCCCTGCATACTGGCAATGACCCCAAGCTGAGCAAAGCGCGGGATATCGGCAGGATCAAGGTGCTGGGCGTGCTCGCTGCGCCAGCGCATGTTTTTGATCTCTGGCCTGCGCTCCGACAAGCGGGCTACGATATCGAGAAAAACCCGGTTGGCACGGTCGCCGATGGCATGTACGCAAAGCTGCATATTATGGCGCATGGCCAATTCGGCGATGCTGTCTACGGTAGAAACTAAGGTGGTGTTCTGGCCGCTGAAATCAGGGTTGTCGCTGTAAGGTTTCAGCAGCCATGCGCCAAAGGCGCCTAATGCGCCGTCGAGTTCCGACTTTATGGCGCGGCAGGTAAAAAAGCGATCGCCTGCGTTTAGTATGGGAAAGCCTTTACTGAGTCCTTCGTTCATCTCCCCATAAGATCTGCGCACCATAGCCCATAGGCGGAGATCAAGTTCGCCTTTTTCGGCCAAATCTTTATACCAGGCAATTTCGTCGAAAGAAGAGCCTGCATCCTGAAAAGAGGTAATGCCCTTGCGCAGGCATTCCTCTTCCGCCAGGGCAATGCCGGCCAGCCATTCCTGTTTCAGGGCTTCATCCGACAGGCCGGCCAAATAAGCGTCGTATGCGTCGTTGATAAGCGCCATTGCCCTTTCTTCAAATACGCCTATGGGGTTCCCTTTGCTGTCGCGCAGAATGCGCCCTCCGGCCGGATCGGGCGTTTCAGCGCTTACGCCCGCCAACTCCATGGCTCGCGCATTGGCAAAAAGCGAATGTCCGCTGGCGTGACGCAGCAAAACGGGGTGCTCGGCACTAACGGCGCTGAGGGTATGATGCGAAGGATAACCGTCAATGCTGATTCCGCCCGGAGCGGAGTCCCATTTTTCCTGATGCCAGCCGCGACCGGTGATCCACTGGCCTTTAGGCGTGCCCGCCGCCTTGGCCGCCACTTGAGCTACAATTTCATCCCAACTGCGGGATTTCAGGAAATTGAGATTTTGCAAACTGGCGCCCAAGCCCGAGAAGTGAGCATGACCGTCGATGAATCCGGGCATGACAAAAGCCCCTTGTAGGTTGTGCAGCCGGGTGTTTTCACCCTTTAGCGCAAAAACCGCCGAGCTGTCGCCAACCGCTATTATGCGGCCTGCTTTTACGGCTATGCCCCAGGCTTTGGGTTGCTGAGGGTCGACCGTATGTACGACGGCATTATAAAAAATGGCGTCGGCGGTTTCTTTAACAGCCGGCCCCGACGTACATCCGCCGGCCAATGCCAGTAATGCCACCATAGCGCCAAGCCAATGAATGCTCTTCATAAATAAGCTTTTTCGTTGCAGATAGCAAAGAAAACAAAAACTTGCGGTATTGTTGCAAACCGGTTCATCATACAAATGGTTTTATCGCTACTAAAAATAATAGCTATGGCTGAAGTTCACATCACCATCCGCCGAGGCGGGCTATCCGATCTCCCTGCTGTGCACCAGCTCGTTGGAGAATTAGCCGTCTACGAAAATGCCCCTGACGCCTTCACAGCTACTCTTGAAGATTATAGCCGTGATTTTGAAGCCGGTATCTTTGAGGTTCTGGTGGCCGAAGTAGAAGGCAGCATCGTTGGGATGGCCCTTTACTATATGACTTATTCCACCTGGAAGGGCAGAATGCTTTATTTGGAAGACTTTGTGGTCAGTGCAGCGTTTCGCCGTTACGGTGCAGGGCAGCTCCTCTTCGATGCTTACCTCAATCGGGCTAAGGAATTGGAGTGCAGGATTGTAAAATGGCAAGTGCTGGATTGGAACGAGCCCGCTCTCGCTTTCTACCGGAAAAACCATGCCATCATCGAAACCGAATGGTGGAACGGAAAGATTTTCCTGTGACTAAGGAAAAAGTATTTCCAATAATTATATTTGTTGAGATTAAAATAATAAGATACCTTTACAGCGCCTCTTCAGAATGGAGTGGCACATGCAAAAATCAGGCGCTTATACCGCCCGATCGAGCAGAGAGTAGGCATAATTGACAAGCAGTTCCTTGCGCTCTTCCCGAGCGGCCAATTGTTCGATGTGTAACAATGCTTCGCGTTGGTGTTCATCTCTTAGTTGGCGGGTATATTCCGGGATGTTCAGTTGCTCCATCAAACGCGTAACAGCAATAACTTTTTCAGCAGCGCTGTTTTCGTCATGGGTTTGATACCAACGCGCAAGTTCCTGATGCTGGCTGGGGGTAGCTTGTTCCAGAGCTTTGAGGTATAAAAACGTTTTTTTGTTCTGCACAATGTCTCCGCCGGGGCGCTTGCCGAAGGTTTCGGGATTGCCAAAAACGTCGAGATAATCGTCTTGCAGTTGAAAAGCCAGCCCCGTGAGCCGGCCAAACTCCCTCAGGTGGTATTGATCTTCCTGAGGAGCGCCGGCAGCCATAGCGCCCAGTTCGAGGCTACCAGCCAGCAGGGCGGCTGTTTTCAGCTCAATCATGTGCAGGTAATCTGCTATACCAACCTGAGAGGCGGTTTCAAAATCAACATCGTACTGTTGGCCTTCACATACCTGAATGGCTACCCTGTTGAGGGTGCGCGCCATATCAGGGAGGGCTTCGCTACGCTGGGTGCGCATGAGAAAATCATAGGCATACACCAGCATAACGTCGCCGGAAAGAATGGCTGCATTTAAGCCGTAGGCGGTATGCACGGTAGCTTTACCCCTGCGGGTAGGCGCCTGGTCCATGATGTCGTCGTGCATGAGGCTGAAATTATGGAATAACTCAACAGCCATAGCCGCAGGTAGCGATTGCCCGACGTCGTCGCGAAACTGGTAATAACCCAGCATCGTCAATAGCGGCCGCAAGCGCTTACCGCCCAATGCCATGAGGTAATTGGCAGGCTCATAAAGCGCCGCCGGGGCCTGACGAAAGGCATTTTCGCGCAAGTAAGCGTCAAAAAGTTGCAAAAAATTTGAAACTGTTGTCATAAATTTGGCAAATATGAACCCCTGGAGGTTCTGTCAAAATAAACAGGTAGAATAAAACCCTAAAGTAACAGAAAAACCGGCAAATTGATTTGAGATGTCAAATGTAAACAATCGCTTGTACCACATTCTTCTTGTAGAAGACAACCCTGGCGATGTCCGCCTTACCCAGGAAGCCTTCAGCGAAAGCAAACGGCAGATTGATCTCGAAGTGGTAAACGACGGGATCGAAGCCGTAAAATTTCTCCGCAAAGAAGGCCCCTATGCCCAAAAACCAACGCCAGACCTGGTACTTATGGACCTCAACCTGCCCAAATGGGATGGCAGAGAAGTATTGCGCATCATCAAAAACGACGGGCAATTGAAACGTATTCCTGTGGTAATACTCACTACTTCAAGCGCCCCCAGAGATGTGCAAAACAGTTACGATCTTCACGCCAATAGCTTCATCAAAAAGCCAGTTGACTTTGATCAGTTTTTTGAAGTCATTCAAAAAATCGAAGATTTCTGGCTCACGACTACGCTCCTACCCACCAATGCCATGTAACCCGCAGATGCAAAACAGATAAACACGACATTTTATGAACATTCTGCTCATTGAAGATTCCGTAGCCGATGTAGAAAACATCCGCATTCTGCTCAACGATGCCAAGATTCGCTATAAGCTCTACGAAGCCAACACCCTCTCCAAAGGATTTGACCTGGTAGACAATAACCCCATCGATGTGGTGCTCCTCGATTTGTCTGTGGGCGATAGCACAGGGCTGAGCACGGTTACAACCTGGGTAAACCGCGTAAAAAACATTCCGGTGGTGGTACTCACCGGTACGGGCAACCAACGGACGGGGCATAAAGCCGTAGAAAACGGCGCTCAAGACTATATCGTCAAATCGCCTGAATTGGCTTCTCTTCGTCTTATCAACGCCATCAACTACGCCATTACCCGTAGCAAAAACGAAGCAGAGCTCCGAAAAACAAACGAGACCCTCTCACGCGACACCCAGCAATTGAAGACCAATCAGCAACTTGCCGGTCTTGCTGCCTGGGAAATGGATATCGTCAACAACGCCATGCAGTGGGATGCCGAAACCTTTCGCATCTTCGGACATAAGCCCAACGCCTTTACGCCCACCCGGTCCGACTACATGAACGTCGTTCACCGCGACGACCGCGAACAAGTGGAAGATTTTTTCAATCAGGCGCTCAGCTTAGGCAGCCCCCAATCCATCAAATACAGAATCATCATCGACCGCCGGGTAGTCAAGCATATCTCTGTTCGGGCGCAGGTCAAGTTTGATGAATCCACCAATCGCGTCCTGCTGGTGGGCACGATACAGGATATTACTGAAAAAACGGACGATCCTCCTGCACAGGCGGCTGAACCCAGCGCTCCGGAGGCGGTTGCGCTTATGCCCGAGCAGGTTTTTTCGCAACTGAGCTACAACATACGCGGCCCCCTGAACAGCATCAATCAGTTGTTGTTTTTAATAGACGACAGTATGCTGCCGCCATCCCAGCTTGATCTGTTCCAAAACCTAAAAACTGCTGTTGACGAGCTGTCATTTACTTTGCTCAGCATTATTAACTATTCGCTTCTCGTAAGCCAGAAAAACCAACTCAACCGGGAGGTGTTTAATCTGCCCGATGCCATAGAATCCATACGGAGGGTAGCTATTTTCAAGGCAGCCCAAAAACAGTGTACGGTCAACCTCATCACCGACAGTTCTTTACCCAAGCAGGCCTATGGCGATGCCGCAAAAATCAGCCAATTTATCAGTGGCGAATTCCAGTTGATGCTGCTGCGCTGGAATGGCCGCAAGGCCCCCGAAGTGCGCCTATCCACTCAACTGTCTGGGAAAAACTGCCTGCTCATACTCGAGCTCAAATACAACGGAGAGGAACCTCAGCCGGCCCCGGAAAACAGTAAAGTTCCCTGGGATAAAATCGTACGCCTTATTGGCGAGCAAAAGTCCCAGCAAGAACAACTGGAGCTCGCTTCTTTCATCAACAATAAGCTGGGTGAATGGCTGGAGGTAAGAACAGAGCTCAAAAACGCCAAAAACAAAAATGAAGTACACCTCAGGCACGCCATCCCCCTGTCTTTGATAGAAGAAGAAGCTCCGCCCAGCGCCGAGTCGCCGGTAAGCCCCATCTTTATCTTGCTGGCCGAAGACCATCCCGTACAGCAGATAACGGCTTTCAAGCTGCTTTCCAACTGGTCTGGTTTTGTTCAAGTGACCTTGGCAAAAAACGGACAGGAGGCCCTCAACCTCGCTAAAGAAAAATCTTTCGACCTCATCCTTATGGATCTTCAGATGCCGGTCATGTCGGGTCTCGAAGCCATAGCGGCCATACGGCAATTCAGCCGCACGCCCATTATAGCCGTCACGGCATCAGCCAACCCGGAAGAAGAAGAAGAAGCCCGCCTGATGGGCGCCAATGACTACCTCTTAAAGCCCTTCAGCCCTGAAGATCTTTTCAACCGCATCAGTCAGCTTTTATATTCTGAGTCCTGAACCGATATTATAGCGCACAGAGCGCATGGACAGGTTTGTGTGGATTAGCGCAGGAATCTAAACACAAAACCTTCCGGTGCGAACTACATAAAGCGCAAAAATTGTAGGTTTGCAGCATGAATCTGCAAAAGATGACGAACCTCGCAGGACGCAGTTGCCCAATGGCGCTGCTATTTTCATTGCTGCTGCTGACAGCCTGCCGGCCTCAGGATAAGCCGACAGACACAAAGCCCGCTGTGCTGATTGAAGGCAAGACAATGGGCTCTTACTATCGCATTCTCTACCTGGACGATCAGCAGCGCAATTTCCAACCTCAAATTGAAGAACTGTTGAAGGAAATCAACGCAGAGGTCAATACCTATGACTCCACCTCTTTCATCAGCAGTTTCAACAACGATCCTACAGGCATGGCGCTGGCGGGCCCTACCGACGCGCCCATGCGCCATTTTATGGCCAATTTTGAGACGGCCCGCCGGGTTTTTGAAGCCTCTGAGGGTTATTACGACTGCACCATAATGCCCCTGGTAAATTATTGGGGGTTTGGATACGCGGACAAGCAAGCTGTGGCCCAAGCCGACAGCGCCCGCATAGATGCGCTGCGCCAATTGGTAGATATGAATCTGCTGACCATAGAAACCCAAGGTCGGGCGCCTTTCCTGCGCAAGCAAAAGCCAGGCGTACAACTCGATTTTTCCTCTTGCGCTCAAGGGTACGCCACCGATCAGATAGCGCTGCTGTTAGAAGAACAGGGAATTGGCAACTACTTAGTGGATATTAGTGGCGAACAGCGCGCCAAAGGCGTCAATGCCAAGGGTAAAACCTGGCAGATAGGCATCAACACCCCTAAAGAGGACGCTTCGCTGACCGACATACAACGCATTGTCAAACTCGACAACCGCTGCTTAGCTACCTCGGGCAACTACCGCAACTACTATGAGGTAGACGGCCAAAAATACGGCCATACCATCAATCCGCATACGGGCTACCCCGAACGCACCAACCTGCTGAGCGCCACCATACTGGCCCCCGAAGCCATCACGGCCGACGCCTTTGCCACGGCTTGCATGGCCTTGGGATTGGAGCGCGCCTTAGCCATGATTAAAAAACAGCCGGGCCTTGACGCCTATTTTATCTATGCCGATAAAGACGGCAGCCTGAAATCGGTTTACACCGATGGTATCAAGGCAATATTGGTAGAAGAGGAAGCTCAGTAGAACAACAAAAGACCATGCACTCACTCAAACTCGACCGCGATCTTTGTTTCCTGGATATTGAAGCCACCGGGCTCAATGTGCTGCGCGACCGCATACTCCAGATTGGCATTATGAAGTATCCTGCCAATGGAGGCCAACCTCAGGAGTTAGCTATGCTCATCAATCCGGGAATCCCCATTTCCATTGAAGCCATGTTGGTACACGGCATTCAGCCTAAAGATGTGGCTAAGAAGCCAACTTTTGAACAGGTTGCGGATAAAATTCTCCAATTCATTGGAAATGCCGATCTGGCGGGTTACAACTCCAACCGCTTCGACATTCCCATGCTGATGGAAGAATTTGCCCGGGCGGGCATAGACTTTGACATCAGCAAACGACGGCTGCTGGATATGCAACGCATTTTTTATAAAATGGAACCCCGGACGCTGAAGGCCGCCTATAAATTTTACTGCGACAAAGACCTAACTGACGCCCACGACGCCATGGCCGACGTGCGGGCTACAGCAGAAGTGTTCTGGGGCCAATTGAACCGATATGAGGGCGTAGACTATGTAGACGAAGACGGAAACGTAACGCCCTCGCCCATACAGCGCGATGTAAAATCCCTGCACGAATTTTGCAACGACCAGCGTTTTGCCGACGCTACCCAAAAGTTCAGATACGATCATACGGGCCAGATCGTTTTTAACTTTGGAAAGTACGCCAACCAGCCTGCCGGGGAAGTACTCAGCAAAGACAAACAGTACTACAACTGGATCCTCAACAAAGAGTTTTCCGCTCAGGTTAAGCAGTTGGTAAAACAATTGGTTAAAGACTACGAACGCGGCCAGGCGGAAAAATAACCGCGCACTGCCTATGAAAAAAATAATGTTCAGCCTGTTGTTGGGCGGCATGTTGCTCTTAAATGGCTGCTATGAGCCTGTGGAAGGATGTTTAGACGCAGGCGCAACCAACTTCGATCTCGATGCCGATCGAGATTGCGGCAATTGTTGCAGCTATCCTTTGCTCAAAGTGAGCTTTACCCACAGTTGGCCTACTCCCGACGACGCGGAGGCTGCGCTGAAATTGTCGCCTGCCTGGTATGTCGACGGGTTGGGACAACCATTCCGCATCAAGAGCATCCGCTATTATTGGTCTGATCTGGCGCTCACAGACATCAGCGGTCAGGCGCGGCGGGTTACAGACTCCATCGATCTGCGCCTTATAGAGGCGCCTGGCGACACCATTGACGCCCGTGTGGCCGACAACTTCCTGCTTGCCGCTGCAGGCGGCTCCAGCGCCCGAACCCTGGGAACTTTCCCCTACCCCGCCACCTACCGGCGCCTCGACGCTGTATTTGGGGTCATAGAGCCCGCCAACCGGGCTGCGCCTGCTTCGCTGCCGCAAGGCCACCCGCTGGCGCCTCAGTTGGGCAGCCAGCACATCAGTGGCGCCGAGGGCTATGTGTTTGCTAAAATTGAACTCTACCGCGACACTGCGGCTACCGATACTACGCCTGTTGTGCTGCACATCGGCGGAACGGCCAGCCTGCGGCTGCTCTCGCTGGCGCTACCGGGCGAAATAGCCCTGCCACAGGGCGTCAATGCTGCCTTGCGCATTCAAACTGACTACTCGCGCTGGTTTAGCGGCGTTAACATCCGGGGGGACACGACAGCCCTCAAGCAGGCTATATTGAATCAATTGCCAGGTTCTTTCTCGGTGGCGGCGTTTGGCAGGGAATAACCCTGTTGCCTCCACGCTGCGCAACTTTCTGCTCGCGGGGATATAGTTCTCCAAGCCAAGATTTGTGCATCTTGACTTGCTCTTTTTCCGTCTGGCGGCGTTAAAAAGCCTCGCCATAGCTTAGGCTATGTCTGCGTTTTTTGCATTGCCAACCGAAAAAATAGCGGCGTCCATTTTTCACTCATCCTGACTTGGAGAACTATAAACCAATACGCCTCATCTGCTACCGGGCCAGGGGGTGAAGCGGTATACCCTCTCTGGCGGCCTGGAATAGCGCAGCGTATATTCCAGGCCGCCAGAGAGGGTATAATAGCGGAAGACCCGGCGCCGCGCATGATGCTACAAAGCGCAAAATGCCAGGCGGCGGGCCCCAAAAAAATCCCACTCTAATCAGAAAACGGCAATAGAGGCCGGCTTGAAGAACTTCATCCCACGCTCATCACAATTTTACCCTGATTGTGGTTTCCTTCCATGTAGCGATGTGCGGCAGCCACGTCGTGCCAGTCGTAAATGCTGTCGACTACCGGAAAAAGGGCGCCCGTGGCGAAAGCCGGCCAGCAGCGCCGGCGGAAGGCTTCGGTGAGCGCTGCCTTATAGCCGAGGCTGCGGGCCCGCAAGGTAGAGCCCATGATGCGGAGTCGTTTGCGCAGTATGGGCGCCAGATCGGTAGAATCGGTTCGCGACCCGCCCAGGAAGCCCAGCATAACCAGGCGGCCATCGTCAGCCATAACAGACAGATTGTGAGAAAAATACGGAGCCCCTACAAAATCGATAAGCACATCTACGCCCTGCCCTTCGGTAGCTTCCATAACCTGCTGAGGCCAGTGCGGATCCTGATAATTGAAAACCTGCGGGGCGCCCACCTCCATACAAAAAGCGTGTTTGGCCGCCGAAGCCGTAGCCAGCACGGCGCCGGCGCCGGCCAGCCGCGCCAATTGCAGGGCCGCCACCCCTACCCCGCTGGCGCCCGCATGTATGAGCACCCGCTCGCCGGGCTGGAGGTCGGCCAGCAAATGCAGGGCCTGGAAGGCCGTCAGGAAAGCCTCGGGCACGGCCGCCGCCCGGGTAAACGACATATTGCCGGGCAGGCGCAATGCCAGCTCTGCCGGGATGGTCGCAAACTGCGCATACCCGCCGCCGCCCAATAGCGCGCATACGCGGTCGCCAGGCTCGAAGTCTTCAACGTCGGCGCCTGTTTCCATGACGGTGCCCGCCATTTCGAGGCCCAATATCGGGCTCTCGCCCGGCGGAGGCGGGTACTTACCTTGCCGCTGGAGTAAATCAGCCCGGTTGAGCGCCGTAGCATGTACATACACCAGCAGCTCGCCCGGCCCGGCTACAGGCATGGGATGCCGGCCTATATAGAGGGCTTCGGGGCCGCCGGGAGCGTCAAAACACACAGCCTGCATGAGGGGCGTAGCCATAGTATTTATGGATTATTATTTTAACGTAAATTACTGTATTGCAATGGACTAACAGAAGTCTTTTGACAGACGCCCGCGCCGGACGAACGCCAAAATTCCATCGTCAGACAAAAAAACGACGAATTGCGGAAAAATTTCGTATTTTTGTGTAACAAAACGAATTTTGTGCCGTAATAATTCATGGTTATTCAGCAGTAACAAACGGCGTATTAGCTCGTCCAACTCAAACTGGGGATTTAAAAAACGGGTATTGTCAAAGGGAAAACATAACAATTGTTTAATCTTTGGCGTTTCCGCTCTGCGGGAACTATGAGGAAGCTACACACAATCCTACAGTTCAATTGCCGGTTCCCAACGGGGTCAAGCCCGGCAGTTGAGTTAGCCAAAAGTCAGGCCATGGAGAATTTGAAGTTGGGGAGCAGCATCTGGATGATGGGATTACTTATCCTGTTTGTCAACAACCTTTGGGGACAAGGAACATTACGACCGGCTCCGTTTAATCCAAGTCTGTATCAAAGTATGAAATGGCGCAACGTAGGCCCCTTCCGCGGCGGCCGTTGCGTAGCTGTCACCGGCGTTCCCGGCAACCCTTTAGTATACTACATGGGCGCTACCGGCGGCGGGGTATGGAAAACCGACGATGGCGGCATCTCCTGGAGCAACATCACCGACGGTTATCTGCACGTAGGCTCCGTCGGCGCCATTGCCGTAGCCCCCTCCGACCCCAATGTGCTGTATGTGGGTACCGGCGAACACGCCGTTCGGGGTACGATGACATCTCATGGCGACGGCGTTTACCGTTCGGAAGACGGCGGCAAAACCTGGGCGCATCTCGGCCTCGACAGTTCCCGCCACATTGCCGCTATCCGCATTCATCCGCAAAATCCCGACATTGTTTTTGTAGCGGCTCAAGGCCCCGTGCATGGGGCCGGCGAAGAGCGCGGCGTTTTCCGCTCCCTCGACGGCGGCAAAAACTGGCAACGGGTACTGTTTGTCAACGAATTTACGGGCGCCACCGATCTTAGTCTCGACTGGAACAACCCCCGCGTACTCTATGCCAGTATGTGGGATCACCTGCGCACTCCCTGGGAAGTGCGCAGCGGCGGCGAAGGCTCTGGTCTTTATAAATCTATGGACGGCGGCCAAACCTGGGAAAAACTCACCCAAGGCCTGCCCGAACGCATGGGCAAGGCCGGCATAGACGTATCGCGAGCCAACTCCTCGATTGTATATGCCAATATTGAAGCAGAAAATGGCGGCGTTTTCCGCTCCGACGACGGCGGCAGGAGCTGGATGCACGTCAACAACAGCAGGGTAACGGTAGCCCGTGCCTGGTACTACATGAAAATTACCGCCGACCCCCGCAACGAACGGGGCGTATATGTGCTCAATGCCCCCCTGCTGCGCTCCATTGACAGCGGCTTTTCTTTTGAAGAAGTAGAAAACCCCCATACCGACCAGCACGCCCTGTGGATCAATCCCGATAATCCGCAGAATATGATCTTAGGCAACGATGGCGGCGCCTGCATCACTTTCAACGGCGGTCGCAGTTGGTCGCCTCAGGACAATCAGCCTACGGGCCAGTTTTACAGGGTAGCTACCGACTCTCGCTTCCCCTACAACATCTACGGCGGCCAGCAGGATGCAACCGCCATAGCCGTAGCCAGCCGAACCGCCAACGGCGCCGGCATAGGCAAGGTTAATACCTTTGAAGTAGCTGGAGGCGAAAGCGCTTTTGTGGCCCTCAACCCGCAACAGGAAAACCTCGTATTTGGCACCAGCTACTTAGGCAATATAGAAGTGCTGGACCTCAATACGGGCTTCCGCAAAGACATTATGCACTACCCCACGGTAGGCTTAGCCGAGCTCCCGCGCGACATGAAGTACCGCTTCAACTGGAACGCGCCCCTCATTACCAACCCCCAGGACGCACGCGTACTCTACCATGCCGCCAATGTAGTGCTGCGCTCCCGCGACGGAGGCTATATCTGGCAGGTGATCTCGCCCGATCTCACCCGCAACGAAACCGCCAAACAAGGCCCTGGCGGCGGCCCCTATACCAATGAAGGCGCCGGCGGCGAAAATTATAACACCATCAGTTACTTAGCCATCTCGCCCAAAGATGGCCGCATCATCTGGGCGGGCTCCGACGACGGCCTCATACACCTCAGCCGCGATGAAGGCCAAACCTGGGTAAACGTAACGCCCCCAGACCTGCCCGAGGCCATCATCAACTGCATCGAAGCTTCGCCCCATTCTGCCGGCGCCGCTTATGTGACGGCCATGCGCTACAAATTCAACGACTTCAGCCCCATCGTATACCATACCACCGATTATGGCCAGAATTGGGCCCGCGTAGTGCGCGGCTTTGCCCCCGAAGACTTTGTGCGCGTAGTGCGCGAAGACCCTAAGCGATCCGGCCTGCTCTATGCCGGCACAGAAACCGGGCTCTACATCTCCACAGATCGGGGCAAGTTCTGGCGCCGCTTCCAGCTCAATCTTCCGGTTTGCCCCATCACCGACCTCGTCATCAAAGACAACGACCTCGTGGCCTCCACCGCCGGCCGAGGCTTTTGGGTACTCGACGATATCAGCGCCATCCAGGAAACGGCCAGCCGCGACCTCACCGCCGAAGCCCACTTAGTGCGCCCCAAGCCCGTTGTGCGCTTCCCCATGAAGTTGGAAAAACCCTCCCTGGTCGCGGGCCAGAATCCATTGCCCGGCGTCATCATCGATTACAGCCTGCCCGTCAACTACGACTCCATCGAGGTCAAGCTCGTTATCCTCGATGAAAACAACATCACCATCCGGCGTTTTAGCAATAAACCTCAGGCCGACTACCAGCGCTACGAGGGCTCGCCGGCCATACCGCCCAGGCTCACCTCCAATGCCGGCTTCAATCGATTTTACTGGGATCTCCGGCGCGACCCCATCATGCACGTTCCCGGTCTTTTTGTGCTGGGCGACTACGCCTCCGGCATGGTGGCCCCCGGCAACTACACCTGTCGCCTGTCCATAGGCAACCGCAAATTGGAGCAAACCATCCGGGTGCTGCCCGATCCTCGCCTGCCCGAAGTTGAAGCAACCCAATACGCAGAACAACAACGCATTCTGCTCAATATCGAAGCGGCCGTAGTCGAAATCCACCAATCCCTGAAAACCCTCCGCCAGGTGCGCTCCCAAATGGAAAACATCACCAAACAATTGGAGTACATCGGCCAGCCCGACATGATCAACCGCGGCACAGCCATCATCAACCACATCAACGACTGGGAAAGCAAAGTGGCCCAACCCCGCCAAAAAACCTACCAGGACGCCATCAACTACCCCAACCGCCTCAATGCGGCCTTCCTCGACCTGCACGAGCGCATCGATACCCACGACCCCCGCGTTACGCAGGGCGCCCGCACCCGCTTTCAGGAACTGCAAGACCAGTGGGCCCGCCTCCAGATCGAAAGAAATGACATTCTCACTAAAGAGATACAAGCCTTCAACGACCTCTACGTGGAACGCCAACTGCCACCCCTGATCCTGCCTAAGGCCGACAATGAAAGCAACGCCTGGTAGTTCGTTTAGGGGGGCTGTCGCGGCGGCCCAATAAGCTTACCACATAATAAAACAATAGCCTGGGGCCGCCGCGCCACCGGGCTATCCGCTCTTATACCCTGCTTTAGCCTGCGGAATCTACGCTGCGCTATTCCGCAGGCTAAAGCAGGGTATACCGCTCCTATCCCTTCCCCGAACAGAACAGCCGCCAGCTCTTTTTTAAATATTCATGTAACTTTTTCTGCGGTGCTGCGTATATATTATTGTTAGAATTAACACGACCTTTGGCAAGTCGGACGGAAGCCCTTACCCGTCCGGCTTCTTTTTTTATGGATTTGGCGCTTCTGGCAGCGCCGGGCGAGGGAGCCGCGTTTTGATTTTGACATTTGCTTCCTATAGTTCTCCAAGCCAGAATTTATAAAAACAGACTTGGGAAACTGTACTTAACCCATAACGCCCAACCAATGTCCCGACGGCTTTTACATCTGGCGCTACTCATCAGCCCCATCTTCCTGCAATTTCAATGTGAACCAGACTGCGGCACAATAGACAAAACCGCTGAAACCGCGCTGCGCATAGCCCCGGAAAGAGCCGAATACCGCGTGGGCGATACCCTGCGCCTGACGGCCAACCTGCCGGCTGTTTTCCCGCTTGTAGCGCCAACAGGCGAGCAAGTGGTCGTTTTTGACAGCAATAGCGTCCGATTTTTCCTGCATCTGTTTAAACTAACCAACGGCAAAGGTGAATTAGGCCTTACCCATTTTGAAGCCATAGCCCTCGACGGATGGCTTGAAACGGGCAATCCCGCTGCCCAGGATGCGGCAATAACCCTGGCCAACTACTGCCTGGAAGGCGAGGGCTGCCCAGCGTCGTTTGCACTGGTATGCCAACAACCGGGCGTTTATTTTTTTCATACGAGCGCCGCCCTATTCACCGATCTTGAGTATGGATACTGCGTTAATGGCGTCAGTTTTACGCCGCGATTTGAGGTGGAAGACCACCATTGGAACCTGTTTACAGCGCAGGGCATAGGCGCATTGGAGCTTCGCTTCAACAGACAGCGCACCGACAAGATCAACCTGCCCGGCCATCCCGGAGTATATGCCTTTGAAGTGACGGAATAGCTTATTCCACTATTTTAATGGACAGGGGCCGCCCCAGGCCTTTTAGCTTATTGCCTATGCTGTCGAGTGCCCGATAAGCTCGGGCGCTGTCGGCATATATCTGATCGACGTATAGAATATAGCCATCTTGTAGGTTGCGAAAACAACCCGACCATACGGCTGTCGCAGATACGCCGTAGGCATTGATGTCGAGCAGCCGGCTGCGGGCATTTTTAAGATCGCTTAACACCGTATCCTGAATGATGTAAAGGGTGGTATCCCGCAGATAAAAGCGCGAACAATCGGGATAAGCTACCGGCCAGGCGCCTGGCTCTGCCGCGAGTATGCGAATCGGCTGCCCGTCGGCCGCCCCCCCCGACATATCGGCCACGCCCTGAATGAGCTGATCAAACTGTTCCTCTGACTGAGGAACGGTAAAAGGTTCAAAATCCTCCTGCCCAAATTCAGCTATGGGGGCATCTACGAGGTAGTAATCGGGCTCCGGACGGGTGGTTTTGGCCAATTCCTCCAACTGCGTTCGGTACCAACGCTCGTTGACATAACGGAAAGGCAATTGATTGTACTCATGCCAGAAGGCTAAGGCCAGCCCGGCTAAGCTGATGAGCACCACCGACCACTGGTGGTAATAGGTGCGGCCAAACCACTTGAAGTAACGCTCCTGATAAGGTCTGATAAGCTCATTAAACCGGGAGCGCGTTTTTTGTACAAACCCGGAACGCCTGAGACCCCCGAGGGCATTTTTCACCTGACTGAACGCGACAAAATCGAGCATACGGCGCGACTTGATGATCTCTGCCTGGCTGGGCGCCAATACAAGCAGAGGCTTCCGCTCTGCGTTGATGACCACCAGGCCAAAACCATAGCGCACGCACTGGCGTTTGAGTTCGTCGAAATAGCGGGGGTTTTCTTCATCAAAAACATCATGCCCCACAGCCACCCACTGGTCGTCGGCAAAATACTGCTTAAACTGCTCTATGGCATAGATATAGCGGTAGCGGCGGGCGCGAAACAATAAAAAACCCAGTAGCACACCCACCAGCAGCGCAGTTAGCAATAAAAAGCCCAGCCCCTGAAGTAGCCCGAATTGTTGAACGAGATAAAAGCGCTTGGCGTGCAGAATGAGCCAGAAAGCAACTATGATGAACAGCGTTGAGGCGCCTACATCCCAACCCAGCAGCCTCCATTGAGTTTTGAACTCGATCTCCTGACGGGTAGCGCGCGAGGTGGCCTCAAAAGCGACAAAAAATCGCTGATGTTTGTCGTCGTAGAATGAAAGAAAGCCATCGGCGATGATGCCGCCTTCTCCACGTACGTCAATACCGGCCAGCAGAGGGTGTTCCTCCGAGCGCGGCCGGAAGCGGTAATAATTTTTGAGATACCGCAACATGGCCTGCTTGATGTCAGCCTCCTCAAGGCTGGGCAGCGCTAAGCTATAGTCGTCATGCGCTTCCATAGAGCAATTACTTGTCGGGCCGGAGCTACATCGTGTACGCGCAATAACTGCGCGCCTTGTTGAAGAGCTGCCATGTGCAGGGCCGAAGTGCCGTTGAGGGCGTCTTCAGGGCCAACGCCCAAGGTGCGATAAATCATGGACTTGCGAGATAGCGCAGCCAGTACGGGCACGTCTAATGCCTGAAAAATGTGAAGCTTTTTGAGCAGTTGAAAATTGTGGTCGATGGTTTTGCCAAAGCCAAACCCGGGGTCTGCTACTACGTCTTTTAGACCCAAGGCGCGCAGCTTAGCCAACTCGGCCGCTAAAAAATCAAACACCTCAGCGGCGACGTCTTTATAGGTAGCTTCTTTTTGCATGGTTTCGGGTCTGCCTTTCATGTGCATGAGGATGTAGGGGGCGCCAAGCCTGGCCGCCGTTTCGTACATAGCCGGATCGAGGCTGCCGGCCGAAATGTCGTTGATGATGGCCGCACCGGCGGTTATGGCCGCCTCGGCCACGGCTGCCCGGACGGTATCTATGGAGATGATGGCTTCCGGGTAAGCATGTACAATGGCTTCAAGGGCAGGCAATACGCGGTCCAATTCTTCCTGCTCGCCGATGACGGCCGCGCCGGGCCTCGAAGACATGCCGCCAATATCGAGTATATCGGCGCCTTCGGCCAGCATCAGGCCGGCCCGGTGAATAATCTCGGCAGGCGCAGTAGCACGGCTGCCCGCATAGAAAGAATCTGGCGTCACGTTGAGTATCCCCATGATGCGCGGTTCGTCTAAAGTGAGCAGCCTGCCGCGGCAGTTCAAGCTAAAATGGGGAAATGCCATCTATACGCCATTTAAGGAGGTTGCCATTAATGATTGCCATTTGTGCGGGCTAAGTTATCCATTTTTATTACATTTGCATCCCCGAATTAAAGCTGGCCGGAATTTCACAACCATTTGCGCATGTCCCAACCGCTCAAACCATCCCCCAAGGCCGTCAATCGCGGCCAGATCGCTGTTTTTATACTGCTGGCCATCCTGCTGGGCATCATCGTCTTTAAAACGCTGCGCAACAATCCGGGCAGTTTTTTGGGCAAACCGGCCGAGTATCAACTCACCTACCTCCCGGCCGATTTCAAGCTCAACATCAACATTGAAGACGCCTTAGCCATTGTGAGCAACCCGCAGCGCTACAGGAGGGAATTCAATCAACTGATTTACGACATCAATACCAGCGTACTCAAACACGTGAGCAATCGCATGGGGCTCAGCGACAGTCTCAAAGCCGCGGTGTTGGTGGAATACGAAAAACAGCACCCCTATCTCAGGCAACTTTATTACAATGATTTCATCGCCATACAAGATACAACCGCCGCATTATATGAGAGTTGGTACGACAACGGCGCCGGCAGTGCCGTTAAGGTTTTTAATGAAATCGTATCAAAATATACCTGCTTTTTGGTCAATCAGATATTGACTACGGTCATTCCCACCCGGGAAGGCGCCATTTTGGCCAAGGGCAACAAAGTAGATACCCCATGCGGCATCGCTTTGGGCGAAGCCATGCAACCCTTTATCAAACGCATGGAGGAACGGGCTGCCGTAGAAGACTTCAGCCGCTCAAGAGGACTGCTGCAGGAAAAAGTAGAACGGGTCATTGCAGAATTGGCCACGATGGAGGTCCAGGACAAAAAGGGCATCAGCAAGCAAATGCAGACCCGCATCTGGGGCGTAGCCGTTTCCAGCACCGATCTGGAAATTACAGCCATCAGCGTACTCAAAGTGGGCTTCCGGCTCAGCGATTACTTCGACGTACAGCTCAATTCCAAGGCGGGCGTAGTAACCGTCACCCTGCCCGAGCCCGTCATCCTCAGCCATGAGGTATACCCAAAAGTGGAAAAGTTAGACATCGGCTGGCTGCGGGAAGTAGAAGACGCCAATTTCAATGAAAGCTTCAACCTGCTCCGCAAAGAGTTCCGGCGCGAAGCCATGGAAAGCGACATCATGGACAAGGCCAAGACCCAGGCGGTAGAACTGATGAATACGCTTTTCGGCCCACTGGTTCAATCCATGAACTCCCGCTATAAGCTCAAAGTGTCCTTTAAAGCCAATGCCTCTGATGAAGACCCCGACGGACCTGCCGAAAAACCGTTAGACTAACGATGGCTCAACTCGATGCGCACTACTGGGAAGAACGCTGGCAACAGGCAAACACCCCTTGGGATATAGGCGGGGTGTCGCCACCGCTGCGTCGTTATCTCGATGAACATACTACGCCGGACACCGCCATTCTTATACCCGGCGCCGGAAACGCTTACGAAGCCGTTTACCTGCACCAAAAAGGCTATCGCCGCGTTTGGGTATGCGACTGGGCGCCTTCAGCTTTTCAATGGCTGCGCGAACAGGCCCCCAACTTCCCCGAAAACCGCCTGCTCATCGGCGACTTCTTCAAACTCGACGTACAGGTTGACCTGATCCTGGAACAGACCTTCTTCTGTGCCATAGACCGGGAACTGCGGGAGCGCTACGCCCAAAAAGCCGGCGAGTTGCTATTGCCCGAAGGCAGATTAGCCGGATTGCTTTTTGCCCGGGAATTTCCGTTCCCGGGGCCGCCCTTTGGCGGAGATGAAGCGACTTACAGAGCGGTATTTGAACCTTGGTTCAATATTCTACAGATGGCTCCCTCCCCCTATTCCATCGCGCCCAGGTTGGGCAATGAACTCATGGTGGTTATGCGCAAACGCGTCGGCGTCAAAACACACTTTATTTAAACATAGTCTAAATAAAATTGTACTTTTGTCGGCACAATAAAAACCGGCATGATCGAACAGGGTAAGCTGAACGTACTTATTGCCGACCCCCACTTGCTGGCCCGGTTGGGGCTCAGGCAAATTTTGGAAGCTCATCCGCAGGTGGAGGCCATAGCCGAAGCCGGCAGTGAGGCTGAGCTTTGGCATCTTGTTGACCAAACTCCGGTCGACCTCATCGTGCTCGATTATGACCACCCCAACCTCATATCGGTTGAAACCATCGCCCGCATCCGCAGCCGGCTGCCGGAGGTAGGCGTTCTGGTGATCAGCGCCGCCCAACAGCGAGATATTATTTACAGGGTATTGGAACTGAATGTGCACGGTTTTCTTACCAAAACCTGCGATGAACAGGAAATTCACGATGCCGTCCGGGCTGCTTCCCGACGGGAAAAATTTTACTGCACCAAAATTTTAGACCACCTGCTGGAGCGCACTTTCTCCAACCCCGCGCTACTCTCATCAGGAGAAAACTGCAACCCCCTGCCCCTTACGCCTCGTGAGACGGATATCCTGCGCTTAGTTGCTCAGGGCTTCATTGCCAAGGAGATAGCCGAAATTCTAAACCTGAGCACCCACACCATATACACCCACCGAAAGAACATTCTCAAGAAGCTCAACTTGCATTCTTCCTCCGAATTGTTGTTGTATGCCCTCAACAATGGCCTGGTTGAAGGCGATTTTAATAAAAAAGCAGCGCCCTGACCACCGCATAATGCAATTAAATATGCATATTTGTCGTTTCGATCGCAGACATATCCTATCTTAGGGTGTCAAACCAAAAGTTGCGCTATGACCTTGAATTATTTTTTTCGCCTGGTCTTGGTTACAGGATTGTTTTTTCCCGCCTTTCTTCAGGCTGAAAGAATTTTTTTAGTATTCGATCCGGTTTGTATGGATCGACTGGAGTTCCAGCAAAATCGCCCCGAAGGCAAGAGTGTTTATGTTGTCTACCACATCAATGTGCGGTCGGGCGAAAAGCTCATTCTCGAAGTTGGGGAAGAAGGAGCCAATCAGCAAAACTACCTGCCTACGCCCAACCTGACTTGTGCCAATGCCTCCTTCGACGAGACCTTCATGCGGCGCATTAACAGCAACATGGACGAAGTTTACATCGTACTTCCCGTTGGCGATCAGCGCTACAACATTTCGCGTGTGCGCTTAGCTTCGCTTTACCTCAAATCGGGCTCAATGATTACTTATGACTCTCCCAAGTATCGCTTTCGCTTCGACCTCAACGGCGGCGCCATTGGAGAGAACATAGCGCTCAACAACCCGGGTATTAAAGTATACTTTGAGGGGCGTATGGAAAACGATTGTAGCGGCAACTACCTGTTTCGGCAGTTGGCGCCTCAGTCGGCCTATCCCCTCATCGATCTGGTATTGGTTCCGGAAATTGGCATTGTTGAAGAACGCAGCGGCGCCAATGCCTCGGCAGCGCTCAATAACATGATGTCGTTGGCCACCGTCAATACCAAGCGGGCCGACCGCTATCTGCTCGAAGTTTGTGGCAAAGAACCCGGCGATCGCACGGCTGCTAATGCGGCAACTACCGGCAATAACCCCAGCTTTAATACCGGAGCGCCGGCTACGGCTTCTCCCTACAACCCAACTCCCTCAACGCAGGGGCAACCCGCTTTCGGCACGGGTCAGCCGTCGTTCGGCAACCCACCCGCACAGCAAACCCCGGCAGTCAGCACCCAAAATCCCATGGTGCCGGCATCCTATTCTCAGACTACGCCCCCCACATCCGTTCCGGCGGCTGTTTCAGGAGGCGCCCCGACAACCAATAAGACGCACGTAGTGCAACGTGGAGAAACGCTATATGGAATCGCCTCCAAAAATGGCGTCACCGTAGATCAGGTAAAAGCATGGAATGGACTTACCTCCAATAGCATACGATCCGGCCAGGAGCTCATCGTATCTCCTCCGTCAGATATGGCAGCCCGCTCTGTGTCAAATTACGATCAACCCCAGGCCGGCTTTACCTGGAGCGCTCCGGCAGCAGCCGGCGCTACTTTACAAGCCGCTCCCGGAGTAGCAGCTCCAACAACTAATCCCGACGCCACCCTGCCTGCCTGGAAAACCACCAATGGCATACACGTCGTGCAGGCCGGCGAAACCGTAGCTTCCATTGCTATGCTGTATGGATATACCGAGGCGCGTTTCCGCAGCATAAATGATCTGGGGCCGCGCGATTTCATCAAGGTAGGCCAGCGGATGCGTACTACCGACTGCCCCGCAGTTGAAAGCGTTACGCCTAAAGGAGCTGTTGGTACAACTACCACTACGCCCGCGCCAACGTCTTCTACTTCAGGCAGGGTTCTTCCGACCGGCTACAGCTCGACCCCAACTACCGCTCAACCTTCTGTTAGCGGCGGCAGTCCGCAATTTTCTTCATCTACGCCTTCTAATTACAACACCTATACGCAGCCTGCCGCCAGCAGCGCTGCCAGCCCGTCGACGGGCACGCCTACCTTCAGCAGCATTATTCCGCAGGCCTATGAAACCGGCGCCGGCGCCAATTCATCGACTGCCAATACAGGCGTCCGTACAATTATGCCGGAGACAACTTCGAGCTATGGCACACCGCTTGGTTCAAGTTCAGGAAACTACGGTAATAACAATACCTATGGCGCCCAGCCCGCTACAACCAGCGGCAATTACTACGACCCCTACGCTACTCAAAACCAACCGGCTACCAACGGTTATCAACCTTCCAGTTATGATTTTGACAGCGGCGCGCCGGCAAGCGGCGCCCAGCAGACTTACAGTCCGCCGCCAGGTAGCCGTCGGGTGCATATTGTTCAGGAGGGCGAAAGTCTATACAGCATTGGCCAACGGTATGGTATTGCCGTCGATCGGCTCCGTCAGCTCAATAACCTCGGCGTAGGAGAAGTGATCATGCCTTACCAACGCTTGTTTATCGACTAAAAAAGGCCAATCCAACAGGTATAAACAAAACATCCCGAATGACTTGTTTCATTCGGGATGTTTTTGTTTGACCCGAGCCGGCAGTCTGGCCACATCATAATGGCATTAAGGATAGTACGGCAACCCCACCAGTTTATACGTTCCGCCTACCTTCCTGAAGAGCAGATCGCGTGTACGGGAGCGCTCATCAAAACCAACCTCCAGCACGTGATCGTCTTCGCCTATGGTATCTTCTTCGGTTTCGTCTTCGGTGGCGGGGCGGTAGCCGCGGTGTTGATTGGCCTTAATAGCAGCCAATACCGGAGGCGAAAAAATGAGATCGTACTGCTGAAGGAATACAGCCGCATCAGCACAAGCCAGCGACTTATCGGTTCCATATAAATCATTGCCGTCTTCAAAAGGGAAATGCGCCAGCGCAGCTACAGCGCTTTTATCTTTAGCCAGCACTGCCTTGCGGAAGTCTACCCAAAAAGCTGCAAAATCAGTATGGCGTATACCTTTTGTCGATTGCTGCTGCTGTTGGGCGCCCGCCACGGCGGCGCCTAATTTGCGCCAGGGCGAAACCATTTCACCGCTATCGCTTAGTTGTGCGGCCGCATCGGCTTTGGCAGGCGCAGTAGTTGCCTCCGCTGCCTGTTGCGTATCTGAGGTGTCGGAATGGCAGCCTGCCGTCAGCCCCAAGGCCAGCGCCAGACTTATCCAGCTAACGAATTTAGCTTTTTCCATACATTTCGCCATTGGGAAATACCCGCTACCGCGATAAGGCGGTCAACAGGTCGTCAAGGTTTTTGATCTTGGCTTCGGCGTCGGCCAGCTTTTTGCGCTCGGCGTCTACTACCTGAACGGGGGCGCTGCTTACAAATCGCTCATTGCTCAGCTTCTTGAGCACCGATTCTTTAAAACCCCGGAAGTAGTCGAGTTCCTTGGTGATGCGCTCGCGCTCGGCATCTACGTCAATCTCCTGGGTAAGTTCCAGATAGAAAGTATCGTTGCCCACCAGGAAAGCTACCGTATTGGCTGGCTCTTCAGGCGTAATGGCCAACCCTGAAAGCACGGCCATTTTTTCAATCAGGGCGCGCAGCCCGGCATCATCGGCCAGTTGGCGGGCCGAAGGCGTATCCGGGGCGCTGAGCGCCAGCGCTTCCCGCATTTTAATGCCTTTGCTGTTGCGAATTTCGCGCACCCCGGCAACGGCCTGTTTGGCTAATTCTACCCGAGTTACTAAGCCTTCATCAAAGCCGGCCGGCGTCTGAGGCCAAACAGCAGCGCAGCAGTCGTTGCCGTTAGCGCGCTCGCGCAGGCCATGCCATACCTCCTCCGTAACAAAAGGCATAAACGGATGCAACAACACCATCATCCGTTCAAAAGCGTCAAGCGTCCGATCATAAGTATTCTGATCGATGGGAGCGCCCGCTTCCGGCTTGATCATCTCTAAGTACCAGGAGCAGAAATCGTCCCAGATAAACTTGTAAAGCGTCATGATGGCGTCGCTGAGGCGATATTCCGACAACATGCCATTGAGTTCCGTCGTCGTTTGCGCCAATCGGGCCTCTATCCAATCAGCAGCCAGCGTATTGATAGCGCCCGGAGCCGCAGTTGCATCGGTTTGCCAGCCTTTGATCAAGCGCAGGGCATTCCAGAGCTTATTGCAGAAGTTGCGACCCTGTTCACAGAGTTTACTCTCATTGCGCACTTCGCCTGTTTCCGGGTCGATGGGCGCATCAAATATAATATCGTTGCCGGCAGCGGCGGCCGACAACAACCCAAAGCGAACGCCGTCTGCCCCATAAGTCTCTATGAGTTCGAGGGCGTCGGGCGAGTTGCCCAGTGACTTTGACATCTTGCGGCGCTTGTTATCGCGCACCATGCCCGTGAAATAAACCGCTTGGAAGGGCTGTTTAGCCGCGCCTTCGCCCAGTAAGTCGCCGGCCCACTCGTAACCGGCCATAATCATACGGGCTACCCAGAAGAACATAATATCCCAGCCGGTAACCAGCGTATTGGTAGGATAATAATAACGCAGTTCGTCCTGGCGCTCGAAGCCGTCGAAAACCGAAATGGGCCACAACCACGAAGAAAACCAGGTATCCACTACATCTTCATCCTGGCGAAGGTCGCTTATTTGAAGATCGGCACGTCCTGTAGCCTCGCGCGCCTGCGCCAGGGCATCTTCGGCGGTTTCCGCCACAAAGAAGGGCGCGCCGTCGCCGTCGCCTATGTACCAGGCCGGAATGCGCTGCCCCCACCAAAGTTGGCGGCTAATGCACCAGTCGCGGATGTTTTCTTCCTGCAGCCAACTGTGGTACATATTCCACATATGCTCAGGATAGAAGCGCACCTCGCCGCTGCGAACAGCCTCCAGAGCGGTGGCAGCCATTTTTTTCATCCGCAAAAACCACTGTAATGTCAGGCGGGGCTCTACCACGGCGTTGGTGCGCTCTGAGCGGCCCACACGGGTGCGGTAGTCTTCTATTTTCACTAAATAGCCCTGTTCTTCAAGCAGCTTGGCTACGGCCTTGCGAGCGGCAAAGCGATCCATGCCTACACAGAATTGCGCCAGCTCGTTGAGGCTGCCATCGGGATTGAGGATATCAATAACGTCAAGACCGTACTTTTGGCCCAGTTCATAGTCGTTCTGGTCGTGGGCGGGCGTCACCTTGAGGGCTCCCGTGCCAAAGGCCACGTCTACATAATGATCTGCAATGATGGGTACCGACCGGTCTACCAAAGGCACAATCACCCGCTTGCCATGCAGGTGCAAATAGCGCTCATCGCCGGGGTTGATGGCCAAACCCGTATCGGCCATAATGGTTTCGGGGCGCTGGGTAGCAATGGTCACCCACTCATCGGCTGTGCCCTCCACTTTATAGCGAACGTGATAAAGACGCGAGTTTTCGTCCTGATAGATGACCTCCTCATTGGAGAGTACCGTCTGCGCCTCGGGGTCCCAGTTGGTGATGCGCTTGCCCCGGTAGAGCTCTCCTTTGCGGAAGAGGTCTACAAAAACATGTATAACGGCCTTGCTCAGCGAAGCCTCCATTGTGAAGCGGGTGCGCTCCCAGTCGCAACTGGCGCCTAATTTTTTGAGCTGGTCGAGGATAATACCCCCATATTTTTCTTTCCACTCCCAGGCGTACTCCATAAACTGATCGCGGGTGAGCTCGCTCTTCTTGATGCCGCGCTCGCGCAGCATTTTCACCACTTTGGCTTCGGTAGCAATAGAAGCATGGTCGGTACCCGGCACCCAGCATACGTTTTTACCGGCTAAGCGCGCCTGACGCGACAAAATATCCTGAATGGTATTATTGAGCATATGCCCCATGTGCAGCACGCCCGTCACATTAGGCGGCGGAATCACGATGCTAAAGGGCTCCCGATCATCGGGTACAGAATGGAAGTAACCCTGGTCAAGCCAATGCTGGTACCAACGGGGCTCAATCTCTCTGGGGTTGTAATGCTTGGTTTGCGTGGTTGTGCTCATGCTACCTAAATATTTGTCGGGAATGCAACCGGGACACGATGCCTCAACGGCTCCGCTACATTTTTCAGATAACGCAGAAGGCCGTTGGGCCGTTCCATAAGAGCATACGCAGATACGCTCTAACAGACCTGCCCGCCCGGAAGAACATCCGGGCGGGCAGGCATTGGTTTACGCCCGTTTTCCGGGCGGCAAAGATACGCTTATTGGCGTTTTTCCGCGACTTTTTCTTTCGGTTGTTCGAGCTCTAATTTCTTACTGCGCTCTTTGATCTTATCGCCTACCTGCTGGCTGGCAATGAAAGAAGCCGTCATATCGCTGAGCATATCGCTGGCAGCGCTGGGTGCGTTGGGCAGCATAATGAGGTTGCTGTTGGCGTGTTCGCCCAGCGACTGGAGGGTATCGTAGTGCTGAGTCACCACAATCAGGGCCGAAGCTTCCTGAGAGTTGATGCCCACCCGGTTGAGGATGTCTACCGACTCCTCTAAGCCCTTGGCAATCTCGCGGCGCTGGTCGGCAATACCCTGGCCTTGCAGGCGCTTGCTTTCGGCTTCTGCCTTGGCTTTGGCCACGATCCTGATGCGCTCCGACTCGCCCTCATACTCAGCGGCCAATTTTTCGCGCTCGGCGGCATTGATGCGGTTCATGGCATTCTTAACCGTATGATCGGGGTCAATGTCCGTCACCAGAGCCTTCACAATACCATAGCCATAATCGTTCATGGCCTCCTCCAGTTCGCGCTTGATGGCCACAGCGATGTCGTCTTTGCGCTCAAAAACGTCGTCGAGTTTGAGCTTGGGCACTTCGGCCCGCACCACGTCAAAGACGTAGGCATTGATCTGTTCGTAGGGGTTTTCCAACTTGTAGAAAGCTTCATAGATGCTTTGCGGATTTACCAAAAACTGGACGCTGACTTTGAGTTTTACGAATACGTTGTCTTTGGTTTTGGTTTCCACCATCACATCAAGCTGTTGTACTTTGAGGCTAACCCGGCCCGCAATGCGGTCGAAGAAGGGTATCTTAAACTGAAGGCCGGCCTGCTTAATGGATTGAAACTGGCCAAACCGCTCTACAATGGCTGCCGATTGTTGGCGCACTGTAAATATGCCGGACAAAAGTACCAGCAAAGCAAAAAAGGCAATAACAGCAATAATTGGCATGTTCTTCTGGATTTTTGACGAATGATAATGTGCCCCTAAGATAAGTTTTTTTGCAGCAATGTGCAACTCCTGGCGATCAAAGGCGGGAAATTGTCGACGAGGGGCCCCGCCGCTTGTCATTTACCCTTTTTAGCAACACGGGCGGCGCCGCCACGTCCGCCGTCGCTTCGCTAGTCGGCTAAATCTTCGCTGCGCTCTTCCGGGTAAACGTGTTCCGCTCTCATAGCAGGCAGCCCCACCGCCCTTTGGGGGTCGGTGGGGCTGCCTGCTATACCGCTTCACCCCCTGGTCCGAAACAAACCCGGACAGGCGGCTACAGCCCTTTAAGGGCCGACACCAGCTCCGTCATCACCTTTTTGGCGTCGCCGAAGAGCATTTTGTTTTTGGGATGAAAGAATAGCGGATTTTCGATACCGGCATAGCCGGCGCTCATGCCCCGCTTGACCACTATGGTATGCTTGGCGTCCCAGACCTTGAGCACGGGCATGCCATAGATGGGGCTGGAAGGATCATCTTCAGCCGCAGGGTTAACGACGTCATTGGCGCCTACAATCACCACCACATCCGTATCTTTAAGGAGGGCGTTGGCCTCTTCCAGATCGAGGAGTTTGGGATAGGGTACGTCGGCTTCGGCCAGCAATACGTTCATGTGGCCGGGCATACGACCGGCTACGGGGTGTATGGCATAGCGCACAGTGACGCCGTTGGCTTCCAGCATATCGTCTACTTCCTTGAGTACCTTCTGGGCCTGGGCTACGGCCAAGCCATAGCCGGGCACAAACACAACGGTCTGGGAGTAATAGAGCTGAATGGCGGCATCGTTGAGGTTAACCTCTTTGACCACCATATCGCCGGCAGGGCCTTTGCCGCCGCCTGCGGCTACGCTGCCGCCGCCAAAGCCGCCCACCAATACGTTGAGCAGCGAGCGATTCATGGCGTTGCACATCATAACCGTAAGAATGGTGCCGGAGGCGCCCACCAAAATACCGCCCACCAACATAAAGTTATTGCCGTAAATAAGCCCTGCCGCCGCTGCCGACAACCCGCTGAAAGAGTTGAGCAGGGAGATGACCACGGGCATATCGGCGCCCCCGATGGGGGCTACAAAATAAACGCCGTAGAGCAGCGACAATACCGTAAATACCAGCGCAAGCGCCAAAGTGCCTTCTGTCATCTGCATCGTGAGCATAACGCCAATGACTAAGGCGCCAATCAGCATGGCCATATTGACCAGGTGCTGCTTGGGCAGCGTAAGGGTGTTGTCTTTGATGAGGCCTTCGAGCTTGGCATAGGCCAAAATACTACCTGTAAAGGCAATGCCCCCGATGAGCAGGGCAAAGAGTACAATGACCATGCCTCCGGCATCGAGCGTCCGTTCACCGCTGTAAAAGAGGTTGAGCTCGATGAGGCCCAGCAGTACGGCGCAGGCGCCGCCTAAGCCATTGAAGATGGATACCATCTGGGGCATGGCCGTCATGGCTACCCTGCGGGCCGCCACATAGCCTATGGCGCCGCCTACAACGAGGGCGCCGATAAGCCAGAGGTAGTTATTGGAAGCCCCTTCCATAGGGGCCAGAGCCGCCGCCAGAATGGCAGCCGCCATACCGGCGCCGGCAATGGTATTGCCCCGACGGGCAGTATCCGGAGAGCTCATGAGGCGAAGGCCCCAAACGAAGGCCAAAGTGCCAAAAAGATAACCCAGATCGACGAGAAATGTAGCCGTCATATCACGCAACAGTTAATCGTTTGCAATGGTCCGCGCGCTACTGGCCGGCCTTTTTCTTCTTAAACATCTCCAGCATGCGATCGGTGACCACAAAGCCGCCGGCAGCATTGATCATGCCCAGCACTACCCCTACAAACCCCAGCGACAGGGTGAGGTAGTCGTCGGGTTTGGCCTCCCGCACCAGCAAAATGGCGCCGATGATCACCACGCCACTGATGGCATTGGCGCCCGACATAAGCGGGGTGTGCAATACCGTGGGCACTTTGGCGATAACCTCAAAACCCAGCAAGATGGTAAAAGCCAGCAGGTAGATGAGAAAGAGGTTGTCGTGGAAAAACTGGAAAAACGCGTCCATATCAGCGCATTTTAAAGAGTAAAATTATTTATCCCTGAGGCGCTGCCGTAAAGCAGGCGCCCCGGATGATTTCGTTATTGAGGTCGAGCGCCACTTCGCCCTTGGGCGCCAGCATCTTGAGGAAGTTGATGACGTTGTTGCTGTAGAGGTTGCTGGCATCCTGAGGCATCCCCGAGGCGAGGTCGCTGCTACCGATGATGGTAACGCCCCCGTGCAGGATGACTTTGCCATCCTGGGTGAGTTCGCAGTTGCCGCCCGTAGAAGCGGCCAGGTCGACAATGACGCTGCCGGCTTTCATTTGTTCTACCGTGGAGGCAGGCACCAGCAAAGGCGCTCTGCGCCCCCGTACCTGGGCCGTAGTGATGACGACGTCGGCTTTGATGGCGCGGGCCTGTACTTCGGCGCGCTGACGCTGGAGAAACTCCTCCGACTGCTCAACGGCATAACCACCGGCGCCTTTGTCGTCTCGCGCCCCTTCCACCTCTACGAATTTTGCGCCCAGGCTCTCCACTTCTTCTTTAGCGGCCCGGCGGGTATCAAAAGCCTCTACCGAGGCGCCAAGTCGGCGAGCCGTAGCAATGGCCTGCAGGCCTGCTACGCCGGCGCCGAGCACCAGCACCTTGGCCGGGCGAATGCTGCCTGCCGCAGTGATCATCATGGGGAAGTAGCGACTGAGGTGCAGGGCTGCTTCCAGAACGGCCCGGTATCCGGCTACGGCCGCCATACTGGAGAGCACGTCCATACTCTGCGCTAAAGTGGTGCGCGGAATGGTATCGAGACTGAAGGCCTGAATACCTTTAGACCGGAGTTGGTCGGCCAATTCGGGATGATTAAAAGGCTCGAACTGCGACACCAGCATGGCGCCGGGCTTGAGGCGATCCCAATCGGCGGCCTCCAGGGGCGTGATGCTGAGGAGTATATCCGCTTCTTTAAAAATTTTTTCCCGATCGGCCAGCGCCGCGTGTTCGGCATATTCGGCATCGGCGAAGAAAGCCTGATGGCCGGCGCCCGGCTCTACCCATACCTGCATACCCGTAGCAGCCAGTTTTTTGGCGCCTTCCGGGCTGAGGGCTACCCGGGCATCTCCGGGCTCTTTAAGAACAGCTAAGACCATACCTGCAACGCTTGTTTGGGCTAAAGGTAGGAAAAGAGCAATCGGATGGCCAAGCCCGGAGGTGTTTTTTTATTAAAAATATGGGTTATTCCCGATCACCCGGATTAAAATTCTGAATAAGATATCCATTTACCATCAGATTATCAACTATTTTGCGGCATCAGCCGACGGAACGAAATGCGGAGGAATGCCGTTTTGTCATTATAGTTCTCCAAGTCAGGATGAGTGAAAAATGGACGCCGCTATTTTTTCGGCTGGGTAGGCAAAAAACGTAGACATAGCCTAAGCTATGGCGAGGCTTTTTAACGCCGCCAGACGGAAAAAGAGCAAGTATAGATTCACAAATCTTGGCTTGGAGAACTATAAACTCCTCACCTTCTCAATCAAGAGCAGCATGGATAGGATAAACCTCACTACCCTCATTGCCCTCACGCCTTTTCTGGAAGGCGACGAGCCCAATCTGGTACGCTACCTCAATGAGCCGGCCATAGTTGCCAATACGCTTATGATTCCCAGCCCTTATGCCGAGCAGGACGCTCATGACTGGATAGCCCTTACGCAAAAAAACGCCGAACAATACGGCCGCTACACCAACTGGGCCATCCGCCATGCCGAAGTGGGTCTCATTGGGGGTATAGGCCGCATGGTGCAGACGGGCCTCGAAGGCCACCGCGATGAAATTGGTTATTGGCTGGCAGCGCCTTTCCGGGGGCAGGGCATCATGCCGATGGCCATACAGGCATTTACCCGGAAGTTGTTTGAAGAAGAGGGGCTGGTTAAGATTACGGCAAACGTGTTTATGCACAACCGCGCTTCGGCCCGCGCTTTGGAAAAGGTAGGCTTTATATCGGAGGGAGTACTGAAACAGCACTACTATAAAAATGGTATTTATCTCGACGCGCTGGCGTACGCCCTGTTTAAACCCGAAGTGCTACAAGAGCATTCCGTTTAATTCCAGATCATATTTTCGGGTAGCTCCGACATGACGGCATAAGCGTCGCCTTTGTTGTACATAGCTGTGGGCCAAAGGCTTTCGGGCGGCATATTAAAGAGGTAGTTGGGGTCCATATCGGTTACAATCCAGGAGCCATAATTGGTCTCTTCCGAGAGTTGGCCTTCCGACCAGCCGGAATAGCCTAAGAAGAAGCGGATGTCTTTTTCGGTGAGCAGTTGTGAAGAGATGAGAAACTTTAGTTGTTCAAACTCTCCGCCGAGGTAGAGGCCATTACCGATGGGCACGCTGCCTTCAAGCAGTTCGCCGGCCCTGTGGATAAAGTGGATGGTATCGGTTTGTACCGGGCCGCCAAAAAATATGTTGACCGGGAACTCTGGGAACTCATCGAGCAGTTCGTCGATGCGGGTATTGAGCTGCTTGTTGAGAATAAAGCCCAAGCTGCCTTCGCGGCTGTGTTCGCACAGCAGCACCGCCGATCTTTTGAAGTTGGGATCGATCATAAAGGGCTCCGCAAGGAGCATTTTACCTCCGGCTACCTCGTTCTTAACCATGATGTTTGGCTGTCGCAAATGTTTGTGCAACAAATATAAGCAAAATTCTGAAACTGCGCTGTCTTACGGCAACTATTCTCTTGGCCGCAACGGGCACAGTTGGAATAGTCGGCACAGCGGGCCTATAATTCCCCTAAGGCCAGATTTCGATTGATTTTGCGCACCAGTCCCTGAAGCACCTTTCCGCCGGCTTCAACAAACTCCGCGTAGTTGTCGGCGGCCATTTGCTCGATGGTTTGGGTCCAGCGCACGGGCGCTGTCAGTTGGCGGATGAGGTTTTCTTTAATAGCGGCAGGGTCTGTATGCGGTTTGGCGTCTACGTTCTGGTAAATCGGGCATGCGGGAGATGAAAAGGGCGTAACTTCAATGGCCAATTGGAGTTCGTCCTGAGCGGGTTGCATCAGGGGCGAGTGAAAGGCGCCGCCTACGGCCAGCTCCACAACCCGCTTAGCGCCGGCGGCCTGCAAGCGTTCGGTAGCCATGCGTATGCCTTCAAGGCTGCCCGAGATCACCAGTTGGCCGGGGCTGTTGTAGTTGGCGGGCACTACTACGGCTTCGGTAATGCCTGCGCAAATGTCTTCTATGGCTGCGTCTTCCAAGCCCAGCACGGCGGCCATTGTACCTTCGGTAAGCTCGCAGGCGCGCTGCATGGCTTCGGCGCGCTGGCGCACTAAGCGCAGCCCATCGGCAAAAGTAAGGGCGCCGGCAGCGACCAGGGCAGAAAATTCGCCTAAGCTGTGTCCTGCTACGCCTTGGGGTGCAAAGCTTTCGCCTGCCAATTGTACCCGCGCCAGCGAATACACAAAAATAGCGGGCTGGGTGATGCGGGTTTGTTTGAGTTCCTCTTCGCTGCCATTGAACATGACATCGGAGAGGCGGTAGCCCAATATGTCGTTGGCTTCTTCGATCAGTGTTTTTACAGCGGGTTCGGCTTCATAAAGCTCTTTGCCCATACCCGGAAACTGGGCGCCTTGCCCGGGAAAAATGTATGCTTTCATGTATCGATCAAATTGGCTGTTGGCAAAAACCGCACAAAAGTAGGGAGAAAATTTGGTTGGCGGGTATTTTTATGGGCACGCTCCTCATCATTAGACTTGGAGAACTATAAGAACCTCATAGGGGGCATTTTGGCCCCGGCCTAGCGATGCGGAGGGGTGGCGGCCTCCGGCCGGCAGACGGCGCCCCTCAAAGGGCGCCGGCCGAGCGATGAGCGAGCCCCGCAGCGTAGCGCCCCCGCGCAGGCTGCTAACGGAGGTGAATGTTATGCGGGGGAGGCCCCAAAACGACCCGCCCCTGCAAAACGAGCACGGGGCTGCTTTGCAGGGGCTGGGGAGGCGGCGTTGTTAGAAGGTAGCGTCGACGCGCAGCGTGAGGTTGCGGGGCGCCTCCATAAGGGCCGGGCGCAGGGTGTAGGCCCGGTTGGCGACGTTGCCCAGCAACAGCGATACCTTGTAATTGTTTTTATCCTGGCCGCCAAACTGGTAGGCGGCGCGGAGGTTGTGGTACCAGAAGCCGTTGGGGTTAGCGTCCTGGAAGTTTTTGAGGCCGCCTACGATGATGTTGAAGATAAAATCGACGGCTTCGATGCGGCTGGTGTAGAAGGTTTCAATGCCGAAGAAGAAGCGGTTGAAGTTGGTTTCGGCATCGAGTTTGAAGGTATGGCGGAAGCGGTATTTGAGTACGTTTTTATCGCGGTTGGAGCTGTTTTGCACGTTGAGTTGCCCCTGGGTGCGATCTGTACCGACCAGCGGCGTGGTATCCCAGGCTAAGAAGCGCGGGTCGGCATAGGTATAGCCGGCGAGCAGGCGCAGGGGTATGCGGCCCAGTTGGCCCTGGCCGGCGATGGTAGCTTCGAGGCCAGAAATCTCTGTGCCGCCGATGTTGATGGACTGGAAGGCGCCGATGGTGTAGTTGAACTCGATCATGTCGCTGAAGCGCATGTAGTAGGCGGCCAAATCCACGAAGCCCTCAAAGCTACCGAGGCGGAAGCCTTGCTTAATGCCCACCTCTGCCGACCAGCCCGTTTCGGAGCCCAGCTCGGGGTTGGGCACTACGAAGAAGCCGCCGGCGTCGGTGAAGATGAACTTCTCGGCGACGGTGGGGAAGCGATAACCCTGGCCCCAGGAAGCGCGCAGGTAGGTAGCCTCGCCCATCTGGTAGTTGAGGCCGAGGCGAAAGACGGGGCGGCTCTCCTCGTCTTTAGAGGGGGCTACCGCACCCTGCGGGTTGTTGAAGCCGGGGTTGTTGAGCACGTTGTACTCATAGCGAAAGCCCACACTGGCGTTGAGGCGATCGAAAAATTTCTTATCGAGTTGGACGTAGGTTGCCAGGTTTTGGGAGGTAAAGGTGGTATCGCCATAGAGCTCGGCGCTCACCGAGGTGGCTAAGCCCACTACGCCGGCGGTGATGGCCACATCGGGGCCGGCCAATTGGCGGTGGTACTGATACTCGCCGTAGTACGACTGGGAGGCATTGCTTTGATTGCGGTCGTTGTCGTTGTCTACGCTGTAGAAGCGCCCTAATACGCGGTGGCGGTTGCCTGCCTTATCATAATAGGTGAGGAAGGGATCGAGGTTGTAGCGCAGGCGGCTGCGCTCGGAGAGCGTGGTGGGATTGCCAACATAGGCTGCGGTGTCGGTGAGCCAATAGAAGTAGCTACCGCTTTCGCCGGCGTTGAAGTTGCCGGCCAAGCCATAGCTGAGCCGGTCGGTGACGCGGTGGCGCAGGTTGAAGTTGGCGCGACCATAGCGGCGGTAGGTATCCTTCCGGAAGCTCTCTTCATTGAGGTAGTATCCTCCTACTACCACATCCACCTTCCCAATCTTGCGACGGTGGCTAAGGCTGGCGCCGGCGGTATAAGGCGTGACGCCTTCCTCCTCCCACCAGTTGAGGCGCTCGTCTTTGGGCGAGAAGTAGGCGGTGTAGAAGACGGCGGCTTTGGTTTCGGGTTCGGAGCGCGCATAGGCTGTGCGCACGTTGATGATGCCGTTGAGGGCCGAGGAGCCGTACAGGGAGGATGCGGCGCCCTTGAGCACTTCGACCTGCTCGATGCTCTCTACGGGCACGTCGTCCCAGTTGGGGTAGCCTGCATCGGCCTGGAGGATGGGGACATCGTCGACGAGCAGCAGCACGCGGCTGCCGGCGCCCTGGCTGTAGCCCGAGCCGCTGCGGATGTTGGCAGAACCGTCGATGATGGTTACGCCGGGCACCTTTTGCAGGGCGCCTTCGAGGGAAGTTTTGCCGGTGCTCTCGATGAGGTTGGGGCGCAGCACTTCGAGCGAGACGGTAACCTCGCCTAAGGGTTTTTCGTATTTGCCGCTGGTGACGGTGGCCATTTGGAGCAGGGTGGCCTGTTCTTTGAGGCGGAGGTTGAGGGCAGTGGTTTTACCTGCCTCTATGGCGACGGCAATGGTTTCGGTTTGGAAGCCTACATAAGAAACAACGGCCTGATACTGGCCCGCAGGCAGGGAGAGGGCGTAGCTGCCATCTATATCGGAGAGGGCGCCGGTTTCGCCTATCTGAACGGTGGCGGCAAAGAGCGGCTCGCCGGAGGCATCGTTAACAATGACGCCCGAGAGGATGCCGTTAGCGGGGTTGGGTTGAGCGAAAAGGGTGGAGGCCATTGCGAAGAGAAGGCCAACAAAGACAGCAACTGGTTTGCAGAATCGCATCATAAAGCGTGGGTTAAGAACAAAATTAATGGATCGGCGGCAAGGTTGTAGCCGTACTTCGGAAGGTCATGGGAACAAGGTAGAACGTTGCTTTCACTTGGCGCAGGGACGCCGACACTGGCAGCAAAAGTAAGACATTCTCTAATTTGCAACAGGAAATTAACAGGGCCGCGACATAAAATTTTACCTAAGGGCTTTTTTCTTAGCGCAAGAATGAGCAATTTTGTCCGCTACAATCACTAAAAATCGCTTATCTTATGCGAAAACTGTACACGGTTTTACCCCTTTTTATGGTCGCCTTGCTGGCGGCTTTCCAAATGAATGCGCAAAGCTGCACCCCCGACCTGACGCTGCCCGACAGCGTAGTGGTAGATCCCCTACCCTATACCGAGGCAAACCCTACCCGCGGCATTCAGGATACTGCCTGTGCCAACACTCCCTTCGAGACGTTCTTCAACTTCCAGATTCCGCCTACGTTTACCGTCCTTGGCACAGAGTTGCCTGTAGCCAATGTGACTTTAGCTACACAAGGCGCCGTCACTAACCTGCCGGCCTCTATGAACTACACCTGCAACCCACCGAACTGCGTATTTGAAGCCAATACAACTGGCTGTATCGTGTTATACGGCACTGCCACACCCGCAGAAGTAGGCGTACATGACCTCAAAATCAATGTCGTCATTACGGCGGCAGGTCTTCCGCTTCCGCAGCAGTTGCCCAACCCCAACATTGCGCCGGGCAACTACTTTCTGCACGTGAAGCCGGAGGGCAGCGCCAACTGCACGGTAGTAGGTGTGGAAGACGAAGCCGCAGCCGCTGGTTTTAAGGTGAGCGTGCAGCCGAACCCGATGGGCGACTACGGCCATCTGTCGATTGAGGCCCCGGCTACGGGCGCCTATACCTTCCGCCTCTTCAACGCCATGGGCCAGTTGGCTCAGCAAAGCCGCTTCGAGCTGGTACAAGGCAACAATGTGCTGCCTTTTGACGCCGCAGGCCTGCCCGCAGGCGTGTATGTATTCCAACTCACCGACGGCGAACTTATGGCCGGCGGCCGTTTGGCCGTACAGCACTAAACATGTTATAGCGCTTTCTGCCGGCGCCTCTATATGCCGGCAGAAAGCGGCTTGCTGTTGATTGTCTTTTTTTGCCCGCTTTTTCTTTTTGCCCATCTTCTGTTGTGAAAACGCATCCTTGCTTTGAGGCTTTGAGCCGTTGGTAATTGCATCCTTATCTCGGGGGACCGCCTGGGGCCGTTCCTCTAAAACCATCACACTTATGCGTTTTCAGTTTTTACCATTGATTTTATTGCTGGGTTTTTTCAGCCAGTCAAGCGCGCAAACGGGCTGCCCTGGCTGTGTCGTTGCGCTGCCCGAGTTGCCGACCGACACCCTCTACCTCAGCGATGCGCCCACAGGCCAGGCGGGGGTTTACTACGCCGGCGACCTGAGCTTCCGGCTGCCCATGACTACTACGCCGGTGGCGGCCGTCGACTCTACGGTTATTCCGGGTCTGCCCATCAATCAGATGACCATCACTTCGGTGGCCGGCCTGCCCCCTGGCCTGAGTTGGGAGGCCAGTCAGCTCATCTTCCTCAACCAGATGGAAACCGACGGCTGCGTGCGGTTGTGCGGCACGCCGCTGCTGCCGGGTTTGTACGAGGTGCAGGTGCTCATTACGGCTCAGGTATTTGTGTTTACCCAAACGGCCAGCTTTTCCTTTCCAGTGCTTATAGAGCCGGCTGCTACGGTGGCGGAGGGCTTCACCATCATTAATAATGCCGGCTGCGGCAGCCTGACGGCCTCTTTCGTCAATAATGTTCCGTCGGGGGGCGAGCCCGGCTTCAGCTATCAATGGGATTTTGGCAATGGCAACAGTTCCATAGCCGAAAATCCGCCCGTCCAAACGTATACGGCGCCAGGCGAATACGGCATCTTCTATGAAGCCATTGTAGATACGGCCGGCTTCTTCCTCACTCAGGTGCGCATAGATGAAGTGGGTTGTACCGATATCTTCAACACCCGCCCCGACCTCAAAATCGACGTATACGACCCCACGGGCGTGGTCATCTATACTTCCGACATTGTTACCGACGCCATTACGCCATTGGTATTCGACCTGTATCTGCCCATCGGAGAAGGCAACTACAGTTTAGAGGTCATCGATGACGATGGCGGCCTCGACGGCGCCGACGACCTCTGTGGCGTCATCACCCTCAATCAATTGGCCAACGGGCAGATACAAAGCGGCAGCCTTACGGCCACCCTTACCGTCATTCACCCTGTAGACACCATTACCTCCAGGAGCTCTGTGACGGTGTACCCCATACCGGAAGCGCCGACACTATCGGGAGCGGGGCCTTTCTGCACCGGCGATACGGCTATTCTTTCCATAGGCAACTACGAGGATCATCTGCAATGGTACCGTGACAGTCTGCCCTTGCCGGCTGCCGTTCAAAGCGAGCTGCCCATCACGCAATCGGGCGCTTACTGGGCTGTCTATACCTCGCCGGAGGGGTGCTCTTCCACTTCCAGTTCATTGGCTGTCAACTTTTTGGCGCCTCCCCCACCCTTCAATCTTCAGCAAAATGGCAATCGGCTCCGATTGCCGGCCAACTATACGCTGCCCGCCAGTTATACTCTCTTATGGTTGCTCGACGGGCTGCCCATTGCCGGGGAAACGGGCCCCATCATCTGCGCGCTGTCGGATGGGCGCTATACCTTAGTGCTTACCAACCTCAGTACGGGCTGTAGTACAGAAGCTTCGGCGGATGTCATCTACGACCCGGGCCTGTCATGCACTACCGGGGCCGGCGACCTCAGCGCCGCCATAGCCGCATGGCAACTGTGGCCCAACCCCGGCGCCGACCGGGTACAGCTCAGCGGGGCGCTGCCCCAGAGCGACGTCATTAGCTACGAAGTGCTCGACCTCGCCGGCCGCCGCTGGCAGCAGGGAGAGTGGAGCCAGGCTTCCGGCGCTTTTGTGCAAACCTTCTATTGGGGCGAAGCGCCGGCAGGCCTGTACTTTGTGCGCCTGCGCACCGCTCAGGGCGAGGGTACGTTGAAGTGGATCAAGCGTTAGGGGAAGCCGCTAAAAAAATTTCCCCCGCTCCGGCTTTGAAGCGAGGGAAATAGAACAACATAGATCAAAAACGGGCGCTGGGTTCCTTTCGGAGGCAGCGCCCTTATTTTTCCGGGATTGCCCCGTTACGCTTCGGGTTCTTTGCCGCCATCGAGGAACTCCTGATAGGCTGACAGTTCGCTCCAGTTGCCGGCCTGTGCCAAGCCGGCCTGTTTGGCCCAGGTGCTGGGGTCTGCCAAGCGATAGCGGTCGCCGGCAGCGGCCAATACTTCTTGCAGGCGCTCGGTAGAAGCCGCAGCCAGATCGGCCCAGTTTTGTATGCCGGCCTCTTTGAGCAGTTGCTCGATCTTGGGACCGATGCCCTCTACGATTTTGAGGTCTTCGGGGTTGTTGGAAAAGCCTAAAGCTTTGATGACCAACTTCTCCACTTTGGATGGCGTTTCCATATCGCCGCTGGCATCGTCGCCGGCATCGAGGAACTTCTGGTATTCGATCAGCTCTGCCCATTTGCCCTCGCTGGCCAATTGAGCCTGACGCGGCCAGGTATCGGGTTTAGCCAAGCGGAAATTGCTGCTGGCGCCATCCAAAATGCCCTTCAAATGATCGACCGAAGCTGCAGCCAGCGCAGCCCAGGTAGCGATGCCCTCGCCCTTGAGAAGTTGTTCTACTTTGGGGCCTATACCTTCAACGATTTGAAGATTATCAGCGCCGAGGATGGCCACGTAGTCGGTATCGCCTCCTCCCGGGGCTTTGTCTCCGGTATCGGCTACAAAGCCCAAAGCCCCGGCTCCTGCGCCATCGCCATCGGCGGCGTGGAGGGCGCGGTCGAGCTTGGTTTGCAGCACGGCCTTGTCGGCTTCGCAGCGCTGCATATTGGTGCGCAGGGCTGCGTATTCCTTCTGTTGTTCGTCAAACTGGTACTTCAGACTCATAAAGTCCTTCTCCATATTCACATATTTGGCATGATAGCCCTCCTTCTCTTCTGTGAGTTGGAGGATGGTTTGATCTTTGCCCCGGCCAAAAAGCAGCCAGTGCAACAACCACCCCAACAAAAAGGCGCCTAAGGAAAAAAGCCACCACCACCAGCAGGGCAGATCCATGGGCGTTTGCAGCAAAATAATATCGTTGGTCAAGATCATGGCGATCTGTTTTTATAAATTCAAAATAATTTTATTTAACTATACGCAGCTCTACGCGTCGATTCACCTGTCGGCCTTCTTCGGTATCGTTGGAGGCCTCGGGTTGGGTTTCCCCTTTTGAATCCACGACGACACGATCAGCGGCGATGCCGTTTTTCACCAGAATGGCTTTGATTGCTTCGGCACGCAACCTCCCTAAGCGCTCGTTGTAAGCGGGTTCTCCCACGTTGTCGGTATGGCCGGTGAGGCGTACTTTTTCGGTGGTTTGGGAAAGCCGTTTGGCCAATTTGTTGATGTACTCGTCAACGACGGGATCAACCAGTTTCTGATCGGAATTGAAGGGGAAGCGAATGATGGTACGGTCGGCCAATTGCTCTACTTCCGACGCTTCCTTAGCTTTTTTCGGCTCGGGCTCCTTCCATTCAAAGCTGCTTGCCTCGAAGAAGCCTTGTCGTGCGGATTCCATGTCTTCCAGCGCACGGGCGCGAAGTTGAATACGATCGTCGGGGATGAGGCCGGCAAAGGCTTTTTTAATCTGGTCGGCGCGGGCAAAGCCCATGTTGTCATAGCCGGGCGGCGCGGCTTCCGATTCGTAGTACAGGCCCGTAATCTCCAGGATGTTTCCATCCTTCATACCCCCGACAATTTGGTTGCGCAACGCTTCGTACCCCGGATTGAGGTTGGCGGTTGCGTCGGCCCACTTGAAGTCGATGGGATAGCGGGTCACTGCCGAATCAGGCGGCGGCGCAATTGCGGTACCTGCGTCTTCGCAGCACTGCTTGACGCAGCCCTGATAAGCCAGCAAAGAGTACACGAACCACGCAACCAACATGAGAATGACCTTCAGCGGTGTGGACATAATGCGTGTGGATTGATGAGTAAATGAATATTCCGAAAAGGCAAAATATTACAACTACCTTACTATGTTGATGGGATTAGGCCAAATATAAGCACACCAAAGTGTTTTGTCGCCAATTTTTCACATTATTTTTTTGTAACTTGACGAATATTCATTAATAAGCGACTCAGTGTTATCCGCTCACAAAAAAACCCTATCTTTGCGCGGCTAAAAAGTAAACGAGATAGCGCTATGTTCGAAAGTTTAAGCGATCGTTTGGAGGGCGCGCTAAAGACCCTGCGCGGCGACAACAAACTGACGGAGCTCAACATTGCCGAGTCGATCAAAGAAATTCGCCGAGCCTTGGTGGCCGCCGATGTCAACTATAAGATTGCCAAGGAATTTACCGATAAGGTCAAGGACAAAGCCTTGGGCTCTGAAAACGTGCTCAAGAGCGTCCGCCCTGGCGAGTTGATGGTAAAAATTGTAAACGACGAGCTCATTGAACTGATGGGCGGGCAGTCGGCAGGCATCAACCTCAAGGGCAATCCCTCTGTAGTGCTCATTTCGGGCCTTCAGGGTTCGGGTAAAACCACCTTTACCGGCAAACTTGCTTATTTCCTCAAAAGCAAGCGCAATAAAAAAGTGCTGGTGGCAGCCTGCGACGTATACCGCCCCGCCGCCATCGATCAGCTTACCGTACTGGCCGAACAGGTAGGCGCCGGCATCTTCAAAGACCCCGAAAACAAGAACCCCGTCCAGCTTGCCATGCAGGCCATTGAAAAGGCCCGGCAGGAACGCTACGACATCGTCATCATCGACACCGCCGGCCGCCTCTCCGTCGACGAGGAGATGATGACTGAAATTGCGAACGTAAAAGCCGCCATCCAGCCCGACGAAACCCTCTTTGTCGTCGACTCTATGACCGGCCAGGATGCCGTCAATACCGCCAAGGCCTTCAACGACCGCCTCAATTTCGACGGCGTTGTGCTCACTAAGCTCGATGGCGACACCCGAGGCGGGGCAGCCCTCTCCATTAAGTACACCGTAGGCAAACCCATCAAATTTGTCTCCACCGGTGAAAAAATGGACACCCTCGACGTGTTCTATCCCGATCGTATGGCCCAGCGCATCCTCGGCATGGGCGACATTGTATCGTTCGTAGAGCGCGCACAGGAGCAATTCGACGAAGCCGAAGCCAAGCGTCTTGAGCAAAAGATCAAAAAAAATAAATTTGATTTCGAGGACTTCCTCAGCCAGATCAATCAGCTCCGCCGCATGGGCGACCTCAAGAGCCTGCTCAACATGATCCCTGGCATGGGTAAAATGACCAAAGACCTCAACATAGACAACAGCGCCTTCAACCGCGTAGAGGCCATCATCAGGTCTATGACCCCCGACGAGCGCCGCAACCCCGAGTTGCTCAACATCAGTCGCAAAAAACGCATCGCTTTAGGCTGCGGCCAAAAGATAGAAGACATCAACAACTTCATCAAACAATTTGACCAAATGCGCAAGCTCATGCACCAAATGAGCAAATCGCCGGGTATGATGGGCGGCCCGCCGCCGGTAGCGCAACGCGGCAAGGCAATGAAGCCAAAACGGCGATAAACGCTTCTCCAAGCTTACTTTAGGGGACCCGCCCGAGGGGCCGACCGGGGAAACCTTCCCTGCCCCTCACAACGGCATTACAGCGCCTGAAGGCGCTACACCGGCGGGCGGAGCCGGGCTGTTTGCTCTTATGGCCCGAATCCACTTCCCAATAAAGCGGCCTGCTTCAGCGCAAGGACGCAGCCTGCCTGTTCAGCATACGCCCCCCTCTCTATAACATTCACTCAATATTGATGCCCGCCGCATCGTACCGGAAGCGAACAAAGTGTCCGATAACGGGCACTTTTGAATGCCTCTATTTTTCACATCATATTCATTTTCAGCAAATTACCGCTTGGCACGCCGCTTGAACTACTTATAGCGACGATCATTCAAAAGCGGTCGAAAATGGACAAAGAAATATCCCCCCAGACGTTTAAAAAGCGGCGCAATAAGATCTTGACTTATGTGGGTCTTGGCGTAGCAGGGTTGTTGTTGTTGAGCTGGGCGATGCGTTCGGCGCTGAGCAATAAGCTCTCCAGTGCCGACATACGGACGGCTACCGTAGAAATAGGCGACGTAGAAAACACCCTGGCCGCTACGGGCGAGGTATTGCCGGTATTTGAGCAGGTAATAACCAGCCCCATTCCCGCAGTGCTCCAACAGGTGTTCTTTAGCGCCGGGGCAACACTAAAGCCCGGCGATAAAATCATGGCGTTAGACAAAACCTTTACCCAATTAGAATATGAGAAACAGCAGGACGGACTGGCCCTGAAGCGCAACAGCATTGTTAAGACCCGATTAGACTTAGACAAGAGCTTCTACGACATCAAAATAGAGGACTCCATCAAAGCTTACCGAATTACGAGCCTGAAGGCCGATCTGGAGAATGCCCGTCGGTTGTTCCAGGCAGGGGGCGGTACGCGAGAGGCCATAGCGCAGGCTGAAACGGCCCTGCGCATTGCAGAGCTGGAGAAGCGGCAATTGGAGAACGACATCCGCAGTCGGCAGGCCAGTATGCAACTGAGCATACGCGAAACCGAGATCACAGCCCACATCCAGGAGAAAGAACTGCGCGAATTTGAGCAGCGCTTGTCCCAGGCCGATGTAGTGGCTACCCGGGCAGGAGTGCTCACCTATGTGCTCACCAACTTAGGCGCCAGCGTAACCGAGGGCGAAATCCTCGCCCGCATAGCCGATCTGGGCAGTTTCAAAATCATGGGGTCCATTTCGGACAACTACGCAGGCCAGCTCAAGGCAGGTATGCCCGTACTGGTTCAGGCCGGCGACAAAACCCTGAGGGGAATGTTGCTGAACGTACTGCCTGCGGTATCCAACAATGTCGTCAACTTTGAGGTCGCGCTCAACGAAGCCGGCGATAGCGCCCTGTTGCGCCCCAACATGAAAGTAGACCTTCACCTTATCACAGACGCCCACCAGCGGGTAATACGGGTGCGCAACGGATCGGCATTTCGCGGCGGAGCAGCCCAGGACGTGTTTGTGCTCACAGAAGCAGGCAAGGCCGTGCGCCGCACCGTGAAAGTGGGGCTCAGCAACTTCAATTATGTGGAGATTGTGGAAGGCCTGACCCCTGGCGAGACCATCATCATCAACGATCTGGCCAATTTTAAAAACGCCGGTGAAATCACCATAAAATAAGCCTATGAGAACGCTGATCATATTGCTGATTTTGGGCCTGATCACAGGCAGCGCAGCCCGTGCGTCGGGGCAGGAAGTCCGCATTACCCTCACCCTGGCTCAGGTGATCCAACAAGCCAAAGACCACTCACTGGCAGCCCGGCAGGCTGTGACCACCCGGGAAACCCGCTACTGGGAGTACAGGCGCTTTCAGTCGAATTTCAAACCGCAACTGTTGTTAGATGGGCGGGCGCCGGCTTTTTCGCGCTCCTTTGACGAAGTGATACAACCCGACGGCAGCCGGCAATTTCAGCCGGTGCGCAACAACAACTCATCGGCGGGCTTGTCGCTGGAGCAAAACGTTGCGCGCACAGGAGGCGTCATCTACGCTGCCAGCCAGCTACAGCGCTTTGACGACTTCATCCGCGATTTTCGGCAGTACAACGGAACGGTATTTGCTATAGGCCTGAGCCAGCCGCTGTTTCAGTTCAATGCCATGAAATGGGACCGTCGGATAGAGCCCCTCAAGTATCAGGAGAGCCGGCAGGAATACATAGCCTCCATGGAGGAGATTGCTTACAACGCCACCCTGTACTACTTCGAGCTGCTGCTGGCCCAGGTAAACCAGTCGATAGCCGAAACCAACCTGAAAAACACCGAAGAGATCCTGCGCATTGCCAATGAGAAATTTGAACTGGGTAAAACCAGTAGAAACGAGATACTGCAACTGCAATTGGAATTGCTGAAAGTGCAAAAAGCGGTAGGCTCTGCCAAACGCGACTTAGAGATAGCCACCCTAAACCTGAAAACCTTCATTGGCCTGCAACAGGACGGGCGGCTGGAGCTGACGGAGCCCGTGCCGGGCCAGTCGCCCAACATCGGCGCCGAGCAGGCTTTGCAGGAAGCATACGCCAACCGGGCCGACGCCATCGCCTTCGGGCGGCGCCTGCTGGAAGCTGAGCGGGATGTAGTAAAGGCCGAAAAAGACGGAGGTATCAATGCTACCCTGACGGCCAACCTGGGCTTCTCCAATCGGGGCGCTACCCTGACGGATGTATACCGCAGCCCGCAAAACCAGGAGTTGATCACCCTTTCGCTGAGCCTGCCCCTGCTGGACTGGGGCCGACGGGAGTCAAGCGTAAAAACCGCACAGGCCAATCAGACGCTGGCCAGCTATGCCGTAGAGCAAGACCGGCAGTTGTTTGCACAGGCCATCTACACCCAGGTCACGTTGTTTGACATGCTCAAGGAACAACTGACCCTGACGACCCGGGCCGACGCCATTGCCGCCGAAAAATACGAAATCGCGCGGGAGCGCTACGTGTTGGGTAACCTCAGCGTAACCGACCTCAGCATTGCCTTTACAGAAAAAGACCAGGCTAAGCGCGACTACATTGGCGCCCTGCGCGACTATTGGAGCGCCTACTACCGATTGCGCTACCTGACGTTATTCGATTTTGAAAAACAAACCAAAATATTTTACGAATGATACAACTGACGCATATTCAAAAGGTGTACCGCACCGACACGGTAGAGACCTTAGCCCTCAACGACATCAGCCTGCAAGTGGCCAAGGGCGAATTTCTGAGTATTATGGGCCCATCTGGCTGCGGCAAGAGCACCCTGCTCAATATCATGGGTTTGCTGGATTTGCCCACGGGCGGTCAGCTACAAATCGACGGCCGGCAGTTGAACAACTGGTCGGATCAGGAGCTGTCAAAATTCCGCAACCAGAAGATTGGCTTCATCTTCCAAAGCTACCACCTCATCAACGACCTGCCGGTGTTGGACAACGTAGAACTGCCGCTCTTGTACCGCAACGTATCGGCAGGCGAGCGCCGCCGCTTAGCCACAGAAGCCTTGGAGAAGGTAGGGCTCTCGAACCGCATGAAGCACTATCCTTCCCAACTCTCGGGCGGCCAAAAACAGCGCGTAGCCATAGCGCGGGCCATTGTAGGGCGCCCCGACCTGATTTTAGCCGACGAGCCCACGGGCAATCTCGACTCGGCTATGGGCAACGAGATTATGGAAATCTTGGAGCAACTCAACCAGCAGGACAAAACCACCATTGTGATGGTGACCCACGATGAAGGTATGGCCAAGCGCACCCATCGGTTGACCCGGTTGTTCGACGGCTCATTGGTGTCGTCAAATGACTTGTACCACAACTAAGCCCCCTCTGTTTTCACCCGATTATAGTTTGCGCTGGCAGGTTTTGTGCATAGACCGCTGGTTTATGCGAGCCCCCGTGCACAAAGCCTGCCGACGCGCGGTATAAAAGTAGCGCCATGTTCAGAAACTATTTAAAAATAACGCTGGCGGTGATGAAACGCCGCAAGTTCTACACGTTCATCAGCCTGTTTGGCATCAGCGTAACGCTGGCCATACTGGTAGTGCTTACGGCCTTTTACGAGCATGTATTTTCGAGCGAATACCCCGAGGTAAACCGGGATCGCTCGTTGTACACCAGCATGCTTGAAGAGGAAGACACGGTACAACATTCCATGCGCCGGGGGCCAATGAGCCTGAATTTCATCAACCAATTCATCAAGACGCTGGAAACCCCCGAGAAAGTAGCTGTTGCTTCTACGCCCAGCACCATCAATACCTATGGCAACGGCAAGCGACTGAAGGTGTATTATAAGTTTACGGATCCCGTTTTCTGGGAGGTCACTTCCTTTGATTTTATCGAAGGCAAGCCCTACACCCAGCAAGACATCGACAACAACGAGCAGGTAGTGGTTATCGACCACCAAACCCGCGACGACTACTTTGGCAAGGGCGTTTCGGCCATAGGCAAAAAGTTTGACATCAATGGGCAGCTCCTGACCGTCGTTGGCGTAGTGCGCGGTTGCCCCATCACCCGGGTGTTGGTATCGGCCAATGTTTACATGCCTTATCATCTGCACAAACGGGATCCGGGCAACCTCTCCTACAACGACATTTTCATCGCTATTGTGCTGGGCAAAGACAAAGCTGCGCTGCCGGCCATCCAGGCGGAATATGCCGAGGCGGTTAAACGGATTCCGGTGCAACCCGTGGGCGATTTCAAACCCAACCGACTCAATTCGCGCATGAGTCCCTATTTTGAAGCGATGGTAGAAGACACTTTTTTTAACGACAACCAGGGCCAGATGCGCACGCGGTTTTACTTGTTTGCAACGCTATTTGCGCTGCTGTTTATGTCGCTGCCGGCCGTCAACCTCGTAAACATCAACATCAGCCGAATGCTGGAGCGCTCTTCGGAGATTGGCGTGCGAAAAGCCTTCGGGGCCTCTTCCCGAACGCTGGTACACCAATTTGTAATTGAAAACGTACTGCTGACCCTCATCGGCGGGGCGCTGGCGCTGGCGCTGTCAGGGGCTTTCATTTTCTGGTTCAATCGCAGCGGGCTTATTCCTCATGCCGATTTAGCCATCAACTGGACGGTGGTGGCCATGGCCGTAGTGCTGAGTCTGATATTTGGTCTGATGTCGGGGGTAGCGCCCGCCTGGCGGATGTCGCGGCTGCCCGTAGTGGAAGCCCTGAAAGGTTAACCTTAAAAAAAAGCAAAGTCATGTTCAACCATATTCTCAAGCTCATCTGGAAGAAGCGCAAAAGCAATGCGCTGATGATGCTGGAAATCTTCTTTTCTTTCCTCATTTTATTTGCCGTATGGAGCCTGACGGTATACACCTGGCGCAACTACGCACAACCCAAGGGTCTGAACAGCGAGCGGGTATGGGTGATGTACCTCAACTTCAACGCCGATGAAGACAGCCTGCGCAACCAGGCGCGGGAGCTGACCCAACAGGAAATGGCCCGCTTTAAGGAGATCGAGTCATTTGCCTTTGTGTCCAGCAATGCGCCTTACTCTTTCAGCACCATGAACAGCGCCTTTGAGGTCAATGGCAAATCGCATCTCACCGACATCATCGCGGCGGGCGACAACTATGACGCCACCCTGGGCATCGAATTGAAGGCAGGCCGTTGGTTTGAGATGAGCGACACCATAGGCAAAAACCAGCCGGTGGTCATCAACCGGGTTTTGGCAGAAAATATGTTTGGCCGGGAAGACCCCATCGGCAAGACCATTGGCTCCGACGATAATCCGCGGGTAGTGGTAGGCGTTGTCGATTACTTTAGGCATAAATCCTCTTTCCAACCCGATGAAAATGTGCTCTTCCAGCCCATGAGCAAATGGGAAACCGATGTATTGCTACGGGTAGCGCCCGGCGCAGGCGCCGCCTTTGAAGCCCGGCTGACGGAGGCCATGCACCGCCTCGGCAAGGACTGGAACATCGAAGTGCAACACCTCGACGATATGCGGGCCACCCAGGACAAATTTATACTTGTGCCCATTTTGATCTTGTTCATCGTTTGCGGCTTCTTAGTGTTCAACGTAGCGCTGGGGTTATTTGGGGTGCTGTTTCAGAACATCAACCGCCGCAAGGGCGAAATAGGATTGAGGCGGGCCATTGGGGCCACACAAAAGCAGGTTATGCAATATTTCATTGGCGAAACCCTGGTCATTGCCGGTTTTGGCCTGGCGTTGGGCGTCTTCTTCGCTGTGCAGATTCCGCTGCTCAATGTCTTTGATGTGGAAACCAGCACTTATCTTTGGGCTATTGTGCTGGCCATAGCCTCTATTGTCGTGATAGCGGTAGTTTGCGCTTTATACCCAAGCCGGCAGGCAGCAGTCATCTTACCTGCCGTCGCGCTGCATGAAGAATAAGTCAAGTCGTTATGATTCTGATTATTGACGATGACATTGCCGTACGCACTTCCCTCAATCTGGTATTGAGGAAAGCCGGTTTTGAGGCTTCAGCGGTGGGCTCCCCCGCTGAAGCCCTCGCCTTTTTGGAAACGCAGCGCCCCGAGCTGGTCGTCCTCGATATGAATTTTTCCAACGACACCTCCGGCTCCGACGGCCTGAGGCTGCTGGAGCAGGCCCGCAGGCTGCATACCGACCTGCCCGTTATCCTGATCACGGGCTGGGCCACCATCGACCTGGCCGTAAAGGGTATGAAACTCGGCGCTTCTGACTTCATCAACAAACCCTGGAAAAACAGCCATCTGCTCGATGCCATACGCACCGCCCTGCAACTGGCGCCCGCCGAAGCGCCGGCCGCCGGCCTCGTGCCCGAGCGAAAACGCCTCGATCAGCAGTTTGACTTCAGCGGCATCATCGGGCAAAATGAAGCCTTGCTGCGCATACTCGAAACCGTAGGCCGGGTGGCCCCTACCGATGCATCCGTGCTCATCACGGGCGAGAGCGGCACCGGCAAAGAGCTCATAGCCGAAGCCATCCACCAAAACAGCCCCCGCAATCGGAAGTCCTTTGTGAAGGTGAACCTCGGCGGCATCTCCACTACCCTCTTCGAGTCGGAGATGTTCGGCCATGTGCGCGGCGCCTTCACCGACGCCCGCGCCGACCGCACGGGGCGCTTTGAGCTGGCCAACAAAGGCAGCATCTTCTTAGATGAAATCGGCGACCTCGACCTTGCCAATCAGGTCAAGTTGCTGCGGGTGCTCCAAGACCGCACCTACGAAATATTGGGCAGCAGCCGCACCCGCCAGGTCGATGTAAGGGTCATTTGCGCCACCAACCGCAACTTAGAAGACATGGTCGCCAAAGGCGCCTTCCGCGAAGACCTGTTCTATCGCATCAACCTCATCACCCTGCGGCTGCCCAGCCTGCGCGAACGCCCCGACGACATCCCGCTTTTGGTCAATCACTTCCTCAGCAACCTCAGCGAACTGTACGGCCGCCAACTGCGCCTTGAGCCCGCCGCCGCCCGCTGGCTCAGGCAACTCCCCCTGCCCGGCAACATCCGGCAGCTCAAAAACTTAGTAGAAAGAACCGTACTCATCAGCACGGCCGATCTGCTCACCGCAGAGGCCTTCCAGCAGCAATACCAGCCCGCAGCAGGCCGCAAATCGGAAACTGACCTGCCCGCCGTAGGCGCCATGACCTTAGAGGAAATGGAGATACAAATGATACAGCGGGCCATGGCTTTCCACAAAGGCAAAGTAGCCCGGGTGGCCCGCTCCCTGGGCCTCACCCGCAGCGCGCTGTACCGAAGGCTCGAAAAATACAACATCCCCTATACCGACGATGAAGCATAAATACCCAATCCTGACTATGGCCATGAGCCTGCGCAACAAATTCATCCTCTTCATCATCGTCATCCACTCGGTGGCCGTGGCCCTGTCGTTTTTTGTCTTCCGCGAAAACAAACTGCTCTTTCTGGCCGCCGAATTTTTCGTGCTCATTTCTTTGGCCATCTGCTGGTCGCTCTACCGGGAGCTCATTCAGCCCATGCGGCTGATGTTGCGCGGCATTGACGCCATCCGCGATCAGGACTTCAATGTCAAATTCACCCATACCGGCAGGCCGGAAGTAGACCAGCTCATCGGCGTTTACAATCAAATGATCGACCATCTGCGCCAGGAGCGCGTTGCCCAGCAGGAACAGCATTATTTTCTCGATAAGCTGATCAAGACCTCTCCTACCGGCATCCTCATCCTCGACTACGACGGCCACATCGTAAACGCCAACCCCCGACTGCTGGAACTCTGTAAAATGGACGCCCGCGACATCGCCAGAAAGCCGCTCCACGAGGTCCATCACCCTTTTTTTTCCACCCTCGCCCGGATGGACGCCGGCGAATCCAAAGTATTGACCCCCGACGGACTGCATACCTACAAAATTCGCAAGGCGCAGTTTATCGATCGCGGTTTTCCCTGCACTTTTGCCCAGATCGAAGAGCTGACCCTGGAAATTCTACAGGCCGAAAAGCGCTCTTACGGCAAGGTCATCCGCATGATGGCCCATGAGGTCAACAACTCCATCGGCGCCGTCAATGCCATCCTCGACACCGCCCTGCAACTCCAGGAAGGAGACACCGAATTGAAAGAAGCCCTCGCCGTGGCCATCGAGCGCAACGAGCATCTCTCCCGCTTTATGCGCAATTTTGCCGACGTCATCCGCCTGCCGGCTCCCCGCAAAGAAAACATCGACCTCAACGAGCTGCTCCGCAAGGCGGGGCAATTGATGGAATACAAAGCCCGTGCGGCAGGCGTAACGCTGGTCTTCGAGCTGGCGCCCGGCCCCTTCTATGTGTCGGCCGATGCCGGGCAGTTGGAGCAAGTGCTCATCAACGCCCTGAAAAATGCGCTGGAATCCATCGCCGGCGACGGCCGCATCGTGTTGCGCACCAGCGCCCAACCCCGGCTGTTGTGTATAGAAGACAACGGCCGCGGTATTGCGCCCCAAGACCGCGAACGGCTTTTTACCCCCTTTTTCTCCACCAAAGAGCATGGCCAGGGCATCGGCCTCACCGTAGCCCGGGAAATCCTTTCGGCCCACGGATGGACTTTTTCACTTGCCACCGGCCAAGATGGGCTGACCCGCTTCGCCGTATCCGGCATCTGATTAATCCGCCCGGATCCGGCGCATTTGCACACCCATTTTTAGTCGTTTCCCATCATTGGGGCCACGCCGCATAGCATCTACGCCTTTTAGCAGTTTGCGCGGCGCCGGGTGTTCCGCTATTATGCCCTCCTCCTAAGGTCGTCGGGCATACCGCTGCACCCCCTTGTCCGGCAGGAGTGCGTTTTATGGGGGCTGCGCCGGGGGTGTTAGGGGTATTAAGGGTATTAAGGGTATTAAGGGTATTAAGGGTTTTAAGGGTTTTAAGGGTATTAAGGGTATTAAGGGTTTTAAGGGTATTAGGGGCCCGCCCACTTGAGGTGGTTTTACCCGGCTGAACAGACGGGCGGGTAAATTTTGAGGGCCCGCCCACTGGGGGTGGTTTTACCCGGCTGAACAGACGGGCGGGTAAATTTTAGGGGGCCGCCTACTTGGGGTAGTTTTACCCGGCTGAATGGGTGTTATGGGCCTCCCCGCTGCGCAGTTTTATCCGGATGAGCAGGACGAGGGGGGGTGGATATTGTGGGTAGGCGCGAACCCTGCCAATAAAATTGTCGCAGATGATTTGGCTGTTTGCGCCAAAGGCGTTTATCTTGTGGGTGAGCGGGGAAAGCGCCTACGGACGGCAGATGCGAGGAGAAACCCTGCCCGGCACGGGTAGATAACTATATAACATATAAGAACCCCATGCAAAAACGCTTTGAAAAAGGCGGTGAAACCCCACTCCACGACCTCACCGCCGCCGGGGCCGGCGTGCCCGACGGCTTTTTGGGGCGGAAATCTGAGCTCGCCGCCATCCACCACCAACTGCAAGCGGGCAAGACTGCCCTGCTCGTAAATGCTGAAGGCGGCATGGGCAAGACTACCCTTGCCGCTAAATACTGGGCGGATTATGGCGGGCAATATGCTCACCGCGCCTGGGTATTTTGCCATTCCACCATTTTGGCGGAGATGCAAAACAAACTGGCGGCGCCCTTGGGCCTGCAAGATATTTTTGATAAAGAAGCCGATGCCGATGCGCGCCTCCATCACCTCAAAAACGCGATGGCGCAGCTCGACGGCCCCTGCCTGCTGGTACTCGACAACGCCAATAATGCCGAGCACATAAGGGGCTTTTTGATGTACATGAGCGGCCTGAGCAACTGGCGGGCGCTGCTCACCTCCCGCTGCGAAAAGGTGCTGCCCGAGCGCGACAGCGAATTAAAAATACAGGGTCTGCCGCCTGACTTGGCCAAAGCGCTGTTTAAAAAAAACCATGACGAAGGTACGCCCGAATTTGAGGCGCTGCTCGACCGGTTCCTGCGGGCGGTGGACTACAACACCCTTTGTATTGACATCTTTAGCAGGAACCTGAACGAAGCCGACGGCTGGGGCGACGACATGGCCGCTTTTTTGCAAAAATTGGAAAAACAGGGCCTTTTGCTCGGCCCCGACGACAGCTTTTCCATCTCGGCGCACTACGCCCACACCAATGGGCCGGCGCATATAGGCCCGCTGCGCAGCAGCGACGAGATCGTAGAGGCCCTCTACAACTTTGCCGAGCTCGACGAGGCGCAGACCGACCTGCTCATCCGCTTTGCGCTGCTGCCTGCCCAGGCCCACCCGCCCGAGGTGCTTACCCCCCTGCTTGCCGACGGAGACCCCAAAGCCTTGGGCAAAAAGCTAAAGGCGCTCAACCAAAAGGGCTGGCTCGCCGCCGAAGCCGCCAATGCCTACCGCATTAGCCCGGTGGTGCAAAAGATAGTGCTGCAAAAACACCCCGACCGCCGCCGGCAGCAGACCGGGCCGATGCTACAGATTTTGATTAAGTTGTTTGAAACCGAGGGCTACCACTCCAAAAACATAGCCATTGCCGCCCCTTTTGCCGATTTGGTATTGGGTATGGCCGATTTATGGGATGCGACCCATGAAGACCTAAAACTGTTGTACCATGGCGTATGGATCTATTTTACCGCCGCGGGCAACCTGACCAAGGCGTTGGAATGCGCCGGGCAAATGCGGGACTTGAATGAAAAAATGGAAGACAAAAACGGATTGGCCATTTCCTACGAAAAACTCGGCGAGACGCACACCGCTTTGGGCAATTTGACCCAGGCCTTGACTTTTTTTGAAAAAGGCATCGAATTATCGAAAGAACTACACGAAGCCTTTCCGCAAAATGTGGACTTCAAAAACGGATTGGCCATTTCCTACGAAAAACTCGGCGAGACGCACACCGCTTTGGGCAATTTGACCCAGGCCCTGACTTTTTTTGAAAACTACCATCGGTTAGAAAAAGAACTGCACGAAGCCTATCCGGAAAATGTGGACTTCAAAAACGGATTGGCCATTTCCTACGAAAAACTCGGCGAGACGCACACCGCTTTGGGCAATTTGACCCAAGCCTTGACTTTTTTTGAAGACGAAACTATCTTGTTTAAAGAACTGCACCAAGCCCGTCCGCAAAATGTGTCCTTCAAAAACGGTTTGGCTGTTTCCTACTCCAAACTCGGCGAGACGCACACCGCTTTGGGCAATTTGACCCAGGCTTTGACTTTTTTTGAAGATGAAACTACCTTATTTGAAGAACTGCACGAAGCCTATCCGCAAAATGTGTCCTTCAAAAACGGTTTGGCTGTTTCCTACTCCAAACTCGGCGAGACGCACACCGCTTTGGGCAATTTGACCCAGGCCTTGACTTTTTTTGAAGAAAGAAACCGGTTGGGAAAAGAACTGCACGAAGCCTTTCCGCAAAATGTGGACTTCAAAAACGGATTGGCCATTTCCTACGGAAAACTCGGCGAGACGCACACCGATTTGGGCAATTTGCCCCTGGCCTTGACTTTTTTTGAAAACTACAATCAGTTAGAAAAAGAACTGCACCAAGCCTTTCCGCAAAATGTGGACTTCAAAAACGGATTGGTCATTTCCTACTCCAAACTCGGCTCGACGCACACCGCTTTGGGCAATTTGAACCAGGCCTTGACTTTTTTTGAACAAGACCTCGAACTGTCAAAAGAACTGCACCAAGCCTTTCCGCAAAATGTGGACTTCAAAAACGGATTGGCCATTTCCTACGGAAAACTCGGCGAGACGCACACCGATTTGGGCAATTTGCCCCTGGCCTTGACTTTTTTTGAAAACTATAATCAATTAAAAAAAGAACTGCACCAAGCCTTTCCGCAAAATGTGGACTTCAAAAACGGGTTGGCCATTTCTTACCAATTCTTGGGAAATACACACACTGCTTTGGGCAATTTGAACCAGGCCTTGACTTTTTTTGAAAACTACAATCAATTAAAAAAAGAACTGCACGAAGCCTTTCCGCAAAATGTGACCTTCAAAAACGGATTGGCCATTTCCTACGCTAAACTCGGCGAGACGCACACCGCTTTGGGCAATTTGACCCAGGCTTTGGCTTTTTTTGAAAATTACAATCAATTAGAAAAAGAACTGCACCAAGCCTATCCGCAAAATGTGGCCTTCAAAAATCTTTTGGCTGTTTCTTATTCACAGCTTGGACGCTTTTATCGCGATCAGTTGAAAGAACCGGAAAAGGCAAAGCCTTACTTTCAGGCGTGCTACGGCATTTGGGAGGCGCTCTCCGGGCAATTTTCAGACTACGCAGAGTTTAAGCGCAATTTTGAGTGGGCCCAAAACGCCCTGTCTGCGTTGGGCTGATGGGCAAAACAGGGCGCCCTTTGATGGTCGAAGTGTAGCGAAGCACCCACGCCCGCTGCGCGTTTTTAACCGTACTCCACAGGAGGCGGTCGGGTAAAACTTCGATCCCATATTCCGCAGACTTAGTCTGCCTGTTAATGCAAAAAAAGAACCTTTCAACGCCCACCAGCCGTCGTAGAGACGCGATGCCTCGCGTCTCCCACGACGGCAAATAAGGCATTTTGGTTTACCCGACCTGACCCCTGACCTCGGGCGGGCGGGTGGCCTAAAGGCACACTAAGACGATCAAAGGAGCTGAAGTGAAGCGGTGAGCAGTGAGCGGCGCCCCACCGGCGCAGCTCCGGCAAAACGCCACGCTATGCCATCGGCCCCGGACAAGGGGGCGCAGCGGTATGGCGGCCCAACCAGCGGCCCCCAAAGGCCGATGAGGGGGGGCGGCATAATAGCGGAGCACGTTTACCCGGAAGAGCGTAGCGAAGACGCGGCGGCGCCGCGCAAGCTGCTAAAAAGCGTAGATGCTATGCGGCGTGGCCCCAAAAAAAGAAAAACCCCCGACGGTTGTTGATGCGCAGTCGGGGGTTTTTGTGTGGCAGGGGTTGAAGGGGCGTTATTTTTTGCCGCCTTTTTTGCGGGCTTGTTCCAGCTCTGCCTGTTTGCGCTGTTGATCGCGCATGGCGGTTTCGAGACGTTCCTGGAAGCCCGACTTCTTTTTGGGATTTTGTCGGTAGGCTTCGAGGTCGGCTTTGATTTTATCGTGGTTGATGATGTAGTTTTTGGTGACAATGGTTTGGGCGATGTTGAGGACGTTGCTGAACAGCAGGTAGCAGGTGAGGCCCGCCGCGAAGCTGTTGAAGAAGCCGAGGAACATCACCGGCATGATGTATTGCATCCACTTCATGGCGGGGTTGGCGCTGAAGTCCATGCTTTGGGTGTTGTAGTAGGTGTAGATGAGGGTGGAAATGGCCCAAAGGAAGGCAAACAAGCTGAGGTGCTCGCCAAAGAAGGGGATGTTGAAGGGCAGGCGGGCGATGACGTCGTAGCTTGAGAGGTCGGTGGCCCACCAGAAGTCGGCTTGCCGGAAGGTGATGGAGGCCGGGAAGAAGCGATAGAGGGCAAACCAGATGGGCAACTGAAGGAGCATGGGGAAGCAGCCGCCGAGCGGGTTGACGCCAAACTCGCGGTAGAGCTTCATGGTTTCCATTTGCTGGGTTTGCTGGTCGTCTTTGTGCTTTTCCTTCAGCTTTTCGATATGGGGCTTGAGGGCCGCCATTTTCGACTGCGAGTGGATCATGCGGTAGGTGAGCGGGTATACGAGCAGCTTCACGAGCAGGGTGAGGAAGAGGATGGCCAAGCCCTTGCTGCCGATGAAGGTATCGAGGAAGTTGAAAATGGGGCGGATGGTCCAGCGGTTGATGGCGCCAAAGATGCTGCGGCCGAAGGGGATGATATCGACGAGGTCGGCATTGATGGCGCGGAGGTTTTCAAAGTCGTTGGGGCCGATGTAAAACTTCATGCCAAAAGCCTCGGAGGGCGAGTGGCCGTAGGGGAGGTCGATCTGGCTGCTGAGCTTTTTGAGGTCTTCATTTTCGGGGTCGAGCACTTCGGTGCTGACGACGGCGCCGGGGAAAGCCTTATCGGCGATGAGGGAGCTGTTGAAGAACTGATTGGCGTTGGATACCCACTGAATGGGGGTCTGCTTGAGGTCTTCGGAATCGCTGGCGGTGCAGGAGCAATAAGAGCTGTTGTCGGCGGAGGGTTTGTAATAAACCGTGGAGTAGTTGCGCTCGTAGTTGTGGTTGATCTCGATGCGGTCGAGGTAGTTGGTCCAGTTGAGGCGAATGCGCTGGGCGTCGTTGGCCAACACCTGCTGGAGGCCTTCGAAGCGGAGGTCGTAGTCGACGACGTAGCTGCCGTCTTCGAGGGTATACTTTTGCTCGAAGTAGCGGCCCTCGCCGGCGGGGGCGCGGAAGGTGACGGTTTTGCCGTTTACTTCGGGGGTGAAATAGAGCTCTCCGGAGCGGATGCCGTCTTCCTGGCCTGCGAGGGGCAGGAGGTAGTCGAAGCGGTTTTTATCGTCTTCGAGCAGCAGCAGGGGCACTTTTTTCTGGGTCTTCTCGGGGCCTTCCTCTACGATTTTGGCGTGCTTGAGGAGCTCCACCTGTCGGATTCGGCCGCCTTTGCTGGTGAAGGTAATTTTAAAAAGATCGTTTTGGAGGGTTACCAACTCCTCTTTGCCGACGGCGGCCGGCGCAAAAGCGCCATAGCGGCCGGCGAGCTGCGCTACGCGAACGGAATCGCTGACCGCCGGTTGAGCTGCAGCGCCCGCCCCGTCGGCAGCGGTGTCGGGCCGGGCGGTAGCGGTCGTTTTATCGCCGGCTTTGGCCAGCGAATCAAGTCGGGCTTGTTCTGTTTTTTGCACCTCCTGCGGCAGCGGGGGGGCGAAAAATTCCTGCCAAACCAGGAACAGGAGGAAGATCAGGGATATCCCGATCAATGCGTTCTTATCCATCAATTCGTACCTTTAAAACTTTGCGCCCCCAAGGAGGGCGTGAACAAATCGCGGCAAAAGTAAGCTTTTCATGGCAACCGATGAAATTTATAACCGGCATTATCGACCAGTAGGGTTTTATCCCCGGCCAACGCGCCGATTGACAGGGCTTTATGGGCGGCGGGCGGCGGGGCGTAAATATTTCCACCCCGATGGGAGGCAACCTTCCCGCCAAAATACCTACCTTTGCATCCCGTAACAACGCGAACCAATTTTCCATGGCCAAGTATATTTTTGTTACGGGCGGCGTAACCTCCTCCCTCGGTAAAGGCATTATTTCTGCATCCTTAGCCAAGCTGCTTCAAGCGCGCGGCTTTAGGGTTACCATCCAAAAGTTTGACCCCTACATCAACGTCGATCCCGGCACGCTCAACCCCTATGAGCATGGCGAATGCTACGTGACCGACGACGGGGCTGAAACCGACCTCGATTTGGGGCATTATGAGCGCTTCCTCAACCTGCCTACCTCTCAGGCCAACAACGTCACCACCGGCCGCATCTACCAGACGGTAATCAACAAAGAGCGGGCCGGCGACTACCTGGGCAAAACGGTACAGGTGATTCCGCACATCACCGACGAGATCAAGCGCCGCGCCCTGCTGCTGGGCAACAACAACGAATATGAGATCGTCATCACCGAGTTGGGGGGCACCGTGGGCGACATCGAATCGCTGCCCTACCTCGAAAGCCTGCGCCAACTGCGCTGGGAACTGGGTCGCGACAACTGCTTAGTCATCCACCTCACCCTCATTCCCTACCTGAATGCCGCCAAGGAACTCAAAACCAAGCCCACCCAGCACTCGGTAAAAGAACTGCTGCAAACGGGCATACAGCCCGACATCTTGGTATGCCGCACCGAGCATCCGCTGTCGATGGATGTGCGCCGCAAATTGGCCCTCTTCTGCAACGTGGAAGTAGGCGCCGTCATCGAGGCTTTGGATGCGCCCACCATCTACGACGTGCCTATGCTGATGCTTCGGGAAAAACTCGACGCCACGGTCATCAGCAAGCTGCGGCTCATGGACAAACGCGAGCCTGACCTCAACGCCTGGAAGCGCTTCCTCACGAAACTCAAAAACCCCAAGCACGAGGTGCGCATTGGCTTGGTGGGCAAATACAACGAGCTTCAGGATGCCTACAAGTCGATCCACGAGTCGTTTGTGCATGCCGGCGCTCACAACGAGTGTAAGGTATTGGTAGATCCCATCCACTCCGAGCAATTGGACGGCAGCGCCGAAGAGGTAGCCGCCCGGCTGGCCGATCTCGACGGCATTTTAGTGGCGCCCGGCTTTGGCGAGCGCGGCATTGAGGGCAAGATCAAAGCCATCCGCTATGTGCGCGAGAACAACATTCCCTTCTTCGGCATTTGCCTCGGCATGCAGTGCGCCGTAGTGGAGTATGCCCGCCACGTAGCAGGCTTAGCGCGCGCCGCTTCCACGGAGATGGACCGCAAAACACCCCATCCTGTCATCGACATGATGCCCGAGCAAAGGAAGATCACGGCTAAGGGCGGCACCATGCGCTTAGGCGCCTACGAATGCAGCCTGCAAAAGAAATCGAAAGCTTATAAGGCCTACGGGGCCGAGCTCATCAGCGAGCGGCACCGCCACCGCTATGAGTTTAACAACGACTACCGCGAGCAAATTGAAAAAGCGGGGCTCTGGTGTACGGGCATCAACCCTCAGACCAACCTGGTGGAGGTTGTGGAAATCAAAGACCACCCCTGGTTTGTGGGCGTGCAGTTTCACCCCGAGCTCAAGAGCACGGTGGAGAACCCGCATCCGCTGTTTGTGGCTTTTGTAAAGGCTTGCCGCGACAAGCGCTACAACAAAGATTAAGGCATGAGGCGCCCCGGTGCAGTTGGCCAAAATTCATGGCGCGAACTCGGGCGGGATCCCGCCGTTTTGGCGGCCGTTTTGGCGGCCTTAGCCATTGCCTGGCTCTGCCGCCACCACGTGTTCTTCTGGGATACGGTACAGTTGACCGGCAAGCAGGCCAGCTACTTCTACTACTTCCCGGCGGCCTTTCCGCTGCTGCCCGACGCCATCGACAGCGGCCATCCGCCCGGCTTCGGCGGCTACATAGCCCTGTGGTGGGGCGTGTTGGGGCGCAGCCTGTGGGTGAGTCATCTGGCTATGGCGCCCTGGCTGGCGTTGCTCCTCTATCAGCTCATCGACCTGAGTCGTCGGTTAGCGCCCGGCCCTGCCTTTGCGATGGCCTTAGCGCTGCTGGCGGCCGATCCGGTGCTGCTGGGGCAAATGACCTTGGCGAGCCCCGACGTGGCGCTGGCAGCGCTGTTTTTGTTGGCTGTGCGGGGCATCCTGCTCGAAAAAAACAGCTACTTAGCCGCTGCCGTGCTGGGGTTAGCCTTCATTAGCCTGCGCGGCATGATGGTGGGCGCGGCGCTGTTCCTGGCCGATGTGGGCTTTCGCTGCGCCCGCCGTCCGCCGGCAAGCTGGCCCAATACGGCTCTTGAGCGGGTGGCTTACTACCTGCCTGGCGGATTGGTGGGGTTGGCCTTTTTGCTATTTCACTACCAGGCAAAGGGCTGGAATGGCGCCCACCCCGACTCTCCCTGGGCCGCCAGCTTCGCCTGGGTGGGCTTGGGCGGCCTCGTGCGCAACGCGGCCGTATACGTATGGCGGCTGCTCGACTATGGCCGGGTTTTTGTGTGGTTAGCCTTAGGCATTGCCGTATGGCGTCACTGGCCCCAGCGGCGCAAGTGGTGGAACGACGACACCGCCCGCCTGTTGCTCTTCCTCACCGGCGCGCTGCTGCTGGTGCTCTCCCCTACCCTCATCCCCCGTGCGGGCCTGCTCAACCACCGCTACCTGCTGCCCCTGTTTTTGGCGCTGGGTCTGCTGACGGCTTATGCCCTCCAAACCCTGCCCATCCGCTACGAAAAACAGCTCATGGGCCTGCTGGCCGCCCTGGGGCTGCTGTTAGGCAACCTCTGGGTGTACCCCGAGGGCGTAGCCCAGGGCTGGGACTCCACTCTGGCTCACCTCCCCTACTATCGGGTGCGGGCCGAGGTGCATGAATCCATCGCTCAGCGGGGTATACCGCTGGAGCGGGTGGGCACGGCCTTCCCCGAGATTGGCCCCCTCGACGAGCGCGACCTGTCGGGGCGCCCCGACGGCATGTCGCGCCTCGACATGGAGCGCCAGCGTTACGTCTTTTACAGCAATGTGATGAACGACTTCACCGACGAACAGATACAGGAGCTCCGCCAGAACTGGATACCCATTTTTACGGCCGCCCGGGGCGGCGTAAAGGGCATATTATACCAAAAAGCCTTGCATGAAAAAGCTCAGCCCGGAAGAAATGAATAGGCCCAGCGCCGCCGAAGCCCTGACCCAACAGCGGCTGCCCGTGGCGCTCATCCTCGACAATGTGCGCTCGGGCCTGAACGTAGGCTCGGCCTTTCGCACCGCCGATGCCTTTGGGTTAGCGCACATCTACCTATGCGGCATTTCGGCCCAACCGCCCCATCGGGAGATACTCAAAACGGCATTGGGCGCCACCGAAACCGTACCCTGGTCGTACGAAGCTTCTACCGAAGCCTTAGTGCGCCGCCTTCAGGCCGAAGGAACCGCCGTATGGGCCGTAGAGCAGGCCGAGGGCAGCGCCCCCCTCCACCAGATGGAGGCTCCGGCCCAGCCCCTGGCGCTGGTGTTTGGCAACGAGGTATCGGGGGTCTCCGATGAAGTTATGGCCTTGGTGCAAGGCGCCGTGGAAATCCCGCAGGTGGGCGCCAAACACTCGCTCAACATCTCCGTATGCCTCGGCATCGTCGCCTGGAAGGTCTTTGAGCTTTTCCGGCTACGGCATGCTTCCCTTTCATGAGATACACTATTTTTGCCCCATGAATTACTGGCTCATCAAATCCGAACCGTTTGTTTTCAGCTACGATAAGTTGGTAGCCGACGGAAAATCGATGTGGGACGGCGTGCGCAACTACCAGGCCCGCAACAACCTCCGCGCCATGCGCGAAGGCGACCTGGCCCTCTTCTACCACAGCAACGAAGGCTTAGCGGTAGTGGGCGTAGCCCAGATTATTGCAGAAGCCTACCCCGACCCCACCGCCGACAGCGGCGACTGGTCGGCCGTAGACGTAGCGCCCTACCGCAAGCTCAATCAGCCCGTGCCTTTAGCCCTCATCAAGGCCACGCCCGAGCTTCAGGACATAGGCTTGGTGCGCAACCCGCGCCTCTCCGTCATGCCCCTCAGCAGCGAGGCTTTCAGCAAAATTCTGGAACTCGGACAAACCGATATTTAGCCATGTACGCACATCACATCGAGCCGTTTGGCCCGTTTACCCGCCATATATTGGCCCATGAGTCGGGCAGCCCTAGTTTTGCCGTCATCCCCGAGTTGGGCGCAGCCTTGCAAAGCCTGCGGTTTGAGGGTGTGGAAGTACTCGACAGCGATCAAACGCCGGAAGAGGCCGACGCCAACCGCTGGAGTAAGGGCCGTCTGCTCTTCCCTTTCCCCAACCGCCTGCAGGACGGCGCCTATACCTGGGAAGGACGCTCCTATCAGTTCCCCCTCAACGACCCCGGCACGGGCAATGCGCTGCACGGATTTGGCCTCAACAAGCCCTTCGAGGTAGAAGCTGCCGAGCTCGGGGCTGAAAGCGGCGCGCTCATTTGTAGCTACGCCTACGACGGCAGTCTGGAAGCCTACCCCTTCCCCTTCATTTTTGAGGCAGTATATGAGCTTTCCGGGCCGCAGTTTAGCGTAACGCTGCGCTGCCATAACACGGGCGATACGCCCATCCCCTTCGGCTTTGGCTGGCATCCCTATTTTCGCCTCGACGATACGGCCGACCGCATGTCGCTACAACTCCCCGCCCTCGATATGGTGGGCATCGACGAGCGCATGATCCCCACCGGCAAATTTTATCCCTACGACGAGTTTGCCGTCCTGCGCCCCTTAGGGGCTACTGTTCTTGACAATTGCTTTCGCGCAACTGTTGATGGGCCTGAGCTGCGCGTCACTTTAGCGGGCAGCCGCGGCAAGCTCCACTACTGGCACGAACTCGGCCCGGGTAAGTACCCCTTCCTTCAGGTCTTCACCCCGCCCCACCGGCAGTCGGTGGCCATCGAGCCCATGAGCTGCAACATCGACGCCTTCCACAATGGCCAAGGCCTCCTGCGCCTTCTGCCCGGCGAAAGGGCGGAAGCCCGCTGCGGGCTGCGCTATGAAGCGCCTCAGACAGACCTGGATGGTTTATAGTAGACTTGTTCTGCGGTTTTTTTTTTGGGGGCCCGCCGCTTAACATCTGCCTTTTTCATCACCACGGGCGGCGCCGGGTCATCCGCCCACGCCCTCGCTGCGCTCGGTCGGGTAAATCTTATGGGCCGGCAATGCGCAAACCTCCATCTTTGGCCCCATTTATGCCGGCCCATACCGCCACGTCTTCGCTGCGCTCTTCCGGGTAAACTGCTACCCCTGGCCCGGGCGCATACAAAGCGGCGGTGGTTTTACAAAATTCGGCGCGTTTTTGTGGGCTAAAAATCCGTTTCCCTTCTTTTTCCGTAAAGAATGATTGACGTATAACTACCATTTATCCACCTGCTAAACAGACAAAAATGCGCGTGATGGAAATTGTCAAATGGTTGCTGCGGCTTACGGCGGCGATCATTATGTTGCAGACGCTTTATTTTAAGTTTACGGCTCAGCCAGAGTCTGTATACATTTTTTCGACCTTAGGAATGGAGCCCTGGGGGCGGTTGGGCGCCGGCGCCACAGAACTCGTGGCCTCCATACTGTTGCTGATACCGGCTACCACCTGGATGGGCGCCTTAGCGGGCGCAGGCGTGATGGCCGGCGCCATAGGATCACACCTGACGCTGCTGGGCATTGAAGTACAAGGCGATGGCGGGCAATTGTTCCTGCTGGCGGTCATTGTATTCTTAAGTTGCGGCATTTTATTGTACCTTCACCGGACAGAAATCTTATCATTCATCGAGCGCTATGTTAAGAGGAAGAGCCATTAGAGCCCTGGAACAATTAAAAAGCCTCATCGCCGGCATGAACGACGAGGAATACGCCAAACCGCTGGAAGTGCTGTCGAACGCCAGCATAGGGCAACATGCCCGCCACATTATTGAGTTTTTTGAGTGCCTTGAGCAAAGTAAGGGCACGCGTTGCCTCAACTACGATGACCGAAACCGGCGGCTGCTATTGGAGACCTCCACCGCTGAGGCCATAACCACGCTGACGCAGCTCATGGATACCCTGGGCGATGAAGACGAAGGCAGCCCCATCGTACTCACGCAGTTGTACCACGACATGGAAAGCTGCGCCATAGCGCTGCCTACTACTTATGCCCGCGAGTTGGTGTTCAACATCGAACACGCTATACACCATCAGGCGCTGATCCGCATCGGCGTAGCGGCATTGCGGCTGCCCGCTGCCCTGCCCGACAATTTTGGCATTGCCGATTCCACGGTTCATTTCAGAAACGCCCATGTGCACGCTGACTTATCTGCCTGACCCCGGCGGGGAAGGATATATTTTTACCTCCAACCGGGATGAGCGCACTACCCGGGCCATTGCGCACCAGCCGGCGCCCATGCTGGTGCAGGGCGTTGAGGCGCTGGCGCCGATAGACGCGCAGGCCAAAGGCGCCTGGATCGGGGCCAGCAGGCTGGGGCATTCGGTATGCCTTCTCAATGGGGCCTTCGAGGCGCATATTCCCAAGGCGGCTTACCGGCATAGCCGGGGGCTCGTGGTTTTGCAGGCCTTGGCTGCCGGGTCGCCGGAGGCCTTGTTTGCAGAACTCGACTTGTACGACATCGAGCCTTTTACGCTGGTTTATGTAGCCGCCGATCCGCTGCGCCTGCTGGAGCTTCGGTGGGATGGGCAGCGCAAGCACATACAGGAGTTTGATGCGCTGCAACCCCGCATCTGGTCGTCGTGTACGCTCTATACGCCCGCCATGCAGGCCGAACGGGAAAGCTGGTTTGTACGCTGGTTAGGCGGACAATCCGTTTTTTCTGCCGACGAGGTCATACGCTTCCACTGTACGGAAGGCCGCGAAAACCCCGAAACGGCGCTACTGATGAAGCGGGCCGGTATAGTACAGACGGTAAGTACTACCTGCATTGTACACCAGCCGGCAGGCGTGGAGATGCGCTATCTGGATCACTTGCAGCCCGAAGCGGGCGCTACGTCCATCCTGCGCCCCTGGAACGCCCACCGGCAAACCGCGCTTCGATGATGAGGCGGTTTTGGATCAAGTTGCGGCATTGGGAATACTGGCCTATGGAGGTAGTTTACCTGCCCTCGGCCTTGTACTATCTTTGGCTGGCGGTGCGGGCCAGGTCGCTGTTCTTTTTTTCGGCTGCCAATCCGGGCATCGAAAACGGCGGCATGACGGGCGAATCAAAATGGACGCTCTACCAGGCTATGCCCCGGGCGCTGCAACCGCATACCATACTCGTGCTGCCAGAGACTTATGACCAAGATTTGAGCCGACAAATAAGCGAAGCCGGACTGGGTTTCCCCTTGGTAGGCAAGCCCATCTATGGCGGTCGGGGCTGGCGGGTGCAATTGCTGCACAACGAGGCCGAGTTAGCCGAATACCGCCGGTATTTTGCCGTGCCTTTTATGCTCCAGGCCTATGTGGACTACCCCGTGGAGGTAAGCGTTTTTTACTATCGGTATCCCGACCAGAGCCGGGGGCGGGTGTTTTCCCTGACGGGCAAAGAATTGTTGCACGTAACCGGAAATGGCCGCGACAGCTTAGCCGGGCTGGCGCAGCAAAAAGACCGCGCCTATCTGCAAATGGACGCCCTGCTGCGCCAGAGCGATCTCGACTGGGCCCGCATACCGGCCTCCGGCGAGCGGGTGCTGCTGGTACCTTATGGCAACCATTGCCGGGGCGCCATGTTCATCAACTGGAACGCGCACATAGACGACGCCCTCAACCGCACTTTCGACGAGGTAAGCGACGGCATTGAGGGCTTTTTTTATGGCCGCTTTGACATACGCTGCCAAAGCCTTGAAGAGCTGAAGGCCGGCAGGAATTTTAAAATACTGGAACTCAACGGCGTGGGCGCCGAGCCTGCGCACATTTACGATCCGGGCTACTCCTTTTGGCAGGCGCAGCGCGACCTGCTCTTCCACTTTGCCACCATCTGGAAAATTGGCGTCTTCAACCATGTGCAGCGGGGCGTGCCTTACCTGTCTTTGCGCGAAGCCAGGGCCTATCTTCAGCGCCAGAAGCGCTACATAGCTAATGCCGGCGGCCAATGATGGCGGCATTTGCCATCGGTTTTTGGGGCTACCTCAATGTGAGCAACATCAACCTCACAGTGGTTTATTTAGCCGGGCAGGCAGATGCCCGAAAGCGTCTGTATGCCTATCTGTTGCTGGCCGCCCTGGCCGAAATGGCTTACTGCCTGCTGGTGTGGCTGGGATTGGGCAGTTTGTGGCAGCGCCCGGAATGGGGCGTTTACCTGCATTGGCTGTCGGTGGGCGTGCTGGCGGCGCTGGGCGCCTGGGCGCTGATGGAGGCCTTCCGGCCGCCGGCCAGCGACAAAGCATTTGTGTACCGCGGCTATGCGGCGCTATTGTTGCACCCTCATCAACTACCTTTCTGGACCTTCTGGAGCGCCTACCTCTCCAACAACGGCTGGGTGGAGGCCGACAGCCGCGCCGACATCCTGCGGGCAGCCGCAGCCGCCGGGCTGGGCACGCTGGGCGTGCTGGCGCTCTACGCCTGGCTGGGAGCGGCGCTCATCCGGCGACTACGGCTGAATCAGCGGGCTTTTAACCTCTTCATCGGGCTCAGCTGCATAGCGCTGTGCGTATGGGAATTGCTGAAATAGCGCAACGCTATTTGCCCAGCAAAAAACGCAGCGGAATGTCTACGCGTTGTTGCCAGGCTTTTTCATTGTGCTCGGCGCCGGGAAACTTGCGCGTCGTCCAGTGTTTTTCTCCATAGCCCGCCGCGCGCATGAGGCTGTCGACGCGCAGTTGGCTGGGTTCGTAGAGCGCGTCGAGCGTAGCCGTGCCATAGTCGAAGTAAACTCGGGGCCGCCGGCGTTGCGGCAATCGTTCGGCCATATAGCGCATCATGGCCGTAGTAAACACCTGGTCGTTGTAGCGTAGGCTTAGCGGCCAGTGAGTAGATACGCAGCCTGCGCCGCCGAAGACATCGGGGTATTCCAATAAAGCATAGAGCGAGATGAGGCCGCCCATACTGGAGCCCATCACGAAGGTATGGCTGCGATCGGGCCGGGTGCGAAAGGCGCTGTCGACGGCAGGCTTGAGCTCCTGAACGATAAAGCGGAGATATTCGTCGGAATATGCCTGTTCGAGGCGAAATTCTTCCTGCCGGCGGACGCGGAAGGTGTCGGGCGTATAAGTCAGCGGTTTGTTGGGGGCGTACTCCATGAAGCGACGGGGTGTATTCCAGATACCTACTACAATGGCCGGAGGCGCCTCTCCGGCGGCCATGAGGCGCAGCATGGCTTCGTCTACGCCCCATTCGACGCCGTAGCCCGCTTTGGCATTGTCGAAGAGGTTTTGGCCGTCGTGCATATACAGTACGGGATAGCGGGTTTCAGCCCCGGAGTTATAGCCCGGAGGCAACCAGATGTCGATGTGTCGGGCCGGGACGTAGCGGGAGGAGAAATCGGCCCAGCGAATAACGGCGCCCTCTCCGGTACGAACCGAGGCGCCCGGGCCGGCACAGTGCGCCAGCAGCAGGCATGCCGGAAAAATAAGCAGTAAAAAAGTGCGCATAATAAGCTCGTTTAGGGCTAAAGATAAGGCCTCAAATTTATTATTTAGTTTGCGCCGGCAGGTTTTGTGCATAGACCGCCGGTTTTATGCGACCCTCCGTAATTGGGCCGGGTTGGACCAGGGGGTGAAGCGGTATGCGTGAGGCACGAGCGCATGAGAGCGGAACACCCGGCGCCGCGCAAGGTGCTAAAAGGAGTAGATGTCATGCGGCGGGGCCCCTAAAAATCTAAGGAATTTCTAAGGAGTATAAAAAGAAGATAGCGAGCCGGGGGGCCTACCTTTGCCCGGTTGAAATTGATCACGTATAAAAGCGACCTATGATTAAGGCAAAAATTGTATTCTTTTTTCTTCTCGTTTTCGTTTTTGCAGCCGGCGCTCAGGACACGCTCCTCATCCGCAATCTTCAGGGCGCGACGGTTACTTCTTACCGGCCTCAGGCTATGCCCGTACAACGGTTGGCCGATGTGCACGGCACTTTTATTGTAGCCGGTAAAAAAAACGAAGTGATCTCTGTGACTGATCTCAGCGCCAACTTGGCTGAAAAAACCGGCCGGCAGCTATTTGCCCGCGTGCCCGGCGCCTTTGTGTACGATATGGACGGGGCCGGCAACCAGCTCAATGTATCCACGCGGGGGCTTGACCCTCACCGCTCCTGGGAGTACAACGTGCGTCAGAACGGGGTGATGACCAACAGCGACATCTACGGCTATCCGGCCAGCCACTACAGCGCGCCGATGGAGGCCATACAGCGCATTGAGATCATCCGGGGTACGGGCTCATTGCAGTATGGCGCCCAGTTTGGGGGTATGATCAACTACATCACCAAGGAGCCCGACACCAGCCGTGTAATCGGCTACGAGGGGGTGCATACTGCGGGCTCTTTTGGCTTGCTGGCCTCTTACCACGCCATCGGCGGCAAGAAGGGCCCCTGGAGGTATTATGCCTACTACCAGCGCCGGTCGTCGAACGGGTATCGGGAGGGCGCTCGCAGCGAGTCGGAGGGGCAGTTTGCCGCCATCACCTACCAGCCCTCCGCCACTTTCAGTGCCAAGGCTGAGCTGGGGCGCTCCACTTATCTGTACCGGATTCCTGGTCCGCTCACCGACTCGATGTTTCTGGCCGACCCGCGCCAGGCTACCCGCACGCGCAACTACTTTAACCCCGACATATACGTGCCCTCGCTGGAAATCAACTGGCAACCGGCCCCCAACACCCGGCTGCGCTTACTGTCGTCGGCCGTACTGGGCGAGCGCAACAGCATACAGTTTGTGGGCTTTGCCAATGTGCCCGACGCCATTGACCCCACTACCGGGCTCTATCAAAACCGCCAGGTAGACATCGACCGTTTCAACAGCTACACCACCGAGTTGCGCCTGACTCAGACCTATCATCTGGGCCGGGTGAACAATGTACTGGCCGCCGGCGTGCAATACATTAAGAACAATCTGCACCGCCGCCAGTTGGGCAAAGGCAGCACGGGTAGCGATTTCGACCTCCGTATAGAAGGCGACTGGGGGCGCAACCTCCGCTACCGCACCAGCAACATCGCTTTTTTTGTTGAAAACCTCATCCAGGTTAACAAGCGGCTGTCTTTTACTCCGGGCATCCGCATAGAGCAGGGCGCCACCGATATGACCGGCTCCATAGCCTACCGCGAGCCCGAAACGCTGCCCAATACCATAGCGCACCGCTTTCCGCTGCTGGGTTTGCAGGGTCAATACCGCATTGACGGGCAAAACCGCATTTATGGCGGCTTTTCGCAGGCTTACCGCCCCGTTATCTTCGCTGATCTCATACCCGCTACGGCCCTGGAGCGCACCGATGAAAACCTGAAGGATGCCCGCGGCTATAACATAGAGGCCGGCGTCAGCGGCCGTATCAAATCTTGGCTTGCTTACGACTTGAGCTACTTCCTGCTGCAATACGACAACCGCATTGGCACGCAGGCGCTTACTGACAATGGCGAGAGCTACATCTTCAAAACCAATGTAGGCGCCAGCCGTACCCAGGGGGTAGAATTTTATGCAGAGGCAACCGCTTTAGACAACGGGGTATCGCGGCTGTCAGTCTTTACGGCTACGGCTTATATGGATGCCGCCTACCTCAAAGGCAGTCTCATTGTGAATGGCAGTAATACCGACATCAGCGGTAATCGCGTGGAGTCGGTACCCGAATGGACCAGCCGCAACGGCGTCCAATACCAGTATAAAAACATGGGGGTGAGCGTGCAATACAGCTATGTGGGCGAAAGCTTCGCCGATCCGCTGAATACCGTGGCCCCTTCGGCCAACGGCGCCCGCGGCTTAGTGCCCGACTATCAGCTTTGGGATGTGTTCCTCACCTGGCGTGCTACTGCCGGCCTCACGCTTAAATTAGGAGCCAACAACCTTACCGACGAGCAGTACTTCACCAAGCGCCCTACCGGCTACCCTGGCGCCGGCGTATGGAGCTCCGACGGTCGCTCTATTATAGGCACGGTGGTGGTGCGGTTGTAAAGGCGATACTCTGCGCAAATCAGGTAAACATTGCGAAAAGCGAAGCGGCTAAGTAAAGCGCGCTTCGCTTTTTGTTTTGCTATTGATGCTCATTGCGTTTCTTCCTGTCGCCTTACACTTGGGCAAATTATTTGGCCGTGCCAATTGTATTTTGTATCTTGCTGGTTATAAGCCATTTCCTGTATTGAATACGACCAATGGCAGCCCCGGAATTTCCAGGTGACAGCAGCCCGTTTGATCCAAATATCGCCATTATGGAACGTATATGCCCAAGCTTTGTGTCTGCGTTTTATTCGCTGTTTATGGCTCCCGTTCTATTGCTGTGTCTTGCAGGAACCATACACGGCCAGGCCGCCGCAGATAGCGTTTACACCCAACATTTCCGCCGCTCGGGCGAAGGCTGGAACGCCGGTGACGCCACCCTCTCCGTAGCCCTGCCGGACGGCCGAACCATTTGGCTGTTCGGCGACAGCCACTTCAACCAGACCATTGGCTCCGACAACCTCATGCCCTGCCTGTTCCAGTTGCGCAACTGCATGGTAGTACAGTCGGCGGGCGATTCCCCGACGTTTACCACCCACTACGACTCGGCCCAAACCGGCGTCAGGCGCACTACCTTCAAGTACGGCGCCGACAACCAGGTCAATGATTTTATGTGGCCCGCTCATGGCTTTTTCCACAACGATACCGTTTACCTGTTTTTCCAGCGCTGGAAAGATGAGGCGCCCGCCCAGGCCGGGCTCGACTTCAATGGCAACATGGTGGCCCGGCTCAGCTACCCTGAACTGGCTTTGCTGGGCGTAGACAGCCTGCCCTTTCCGCTGCGCTACAAGCTGGGCAAAGCGGTCTTCCCCTCAGCCGATGGCTGGTTGTATGCCTATCACGCCCGCACGGATACCGTGGGCAACCTACAGGGCGAGAGGCCCTGCCTTAGCCGAAGCCCCCTGAATGCGCTCTTCCAAAGTTGGGAGCACCGCAGCGCAGATGGCTGGACGACAGACGTCAGCCAAATGGCGGCCCTGACTTCCTATTTTGTATCGTCTTCCTTCAGCGTCTTTCCACACGAAGGGAAGTACTACCTGCTCACCCAGCAGTTGTTTGGCCTCATCTGCGGCAACGGGCGGGAAATATACCTGGCTGAGGGCGATGACCCCTGGGGCAGTTTTGCCCTGCGCAAACTCATCTACACCATTGAAGACCAGTTTCAGGGCGTCTATTTGGCCACTTATAACGCCCAGGCCCATCCGGGTCGCATCAACGAACAAGGATTGCTGGTTTCTTACAACGTCAACGATTCCAACTCGCCCACCTGCCCGGCCCAATGCGCAAGCGCCAACTTCCGGGATGCCGATACCTACCGGCCCAAATTTGTGCGGGTTCCCCTCGCTGATCTGCGCGTAGGGCAAATGCTGGAACAGGCCGACGTTTTTCTGCTGGCCGGGCAAAGCAATGCCGTAGGCCAGGGCGACGCCCAGCAATCGGACAATCCCGCGCCTGAAACCGCTTTCCAGCTAAATGCCCAACAAGCCATTCTTTATCCGCTAAAAGACCCGGCGGGGTACAACGACCCTCTATTTGGTTTTCAGCGGGCCAACACGGGCAGCTTAGGGCCTGCCTTTGGCAAGGCCTATGCCGAGAGTTGCGGGCGCATCCCCATTTTGGTATCCACGGCCGCGGCCAACAGCAGTTGCCATCCTGCCGTCAATCCTGGCCTCAACTGGTCGGCTTCCGGCCAATTGTACAACCGCAGCAGGCTAAGGCTGGGCGCGGCCCTCAGCGCCCTGCGACGAACCCGCCCGACGGGCGTCATCTGGTTGCAAGGCGAGTCGGATGGCGGCGGCATCCGCAACGGCCTCATCACCGCCGCTAACTATCAGGCAGCGCTGGCCGACCTCATCAGCCGGTTCAGGGCCGACTGGGGGCCTGACCTACCTTTCTACATCGTTCAAACCGGCGCCAACACCGACTTCCCCGACGATGCCGGCTATGAGGCCGTGCGAGCGGCTCAGACCGCCGTCGCCGAGGCCGATGAACACACTTATATGGTTTACGACAGCACCCGGCACTTCCCCGCGCTGGGCCTCATGGCCGATGCCGTACACTACAATCAGCAAGGGCTAAACCGCATGGGCGCAAGTATAGCGCCCGTCGTATGCGCTACCCTCACCGATGCCGACGGCGACGGCGCCAATGCCTATGACGACTGCAACGACCAAGACCCCCTGCAATACCCCGACCAAACCTGGTATGCCGACGCGGACGACGACGGCTACAGCTCCGGGGCCACGCTGACGCAATGCCTGCGGCCCGCGGGTTATAAAATAGCTGCCGAGCTGGCGGCATCTACCGAAGATTGTAATAATGAAAACCCCGCTATCTACCCCTGCGCCCCCGAAATTTTCAACAACGGCATAGATGAAGACTGCGATGGCAGCGACAACCCCGGCCCCGATGCCTGTGCCAACTGGGTGCAGGAGCGCCTGCTGCTGGAACAGCCAGATTCCCTGCACTGCCAATTGACCCTCGAAGGCCGGCTGGAGGCGCTTTGCCCCGATGCCATACTGGCGGCAGCCCAATTGCAATGGCGGGTGTGTACGCCCAACGTTATGCAGTTTGCCGAAGGCCTCATACAAGATTTAACCCTCGGCTCGGGGATGAGCCTGCCTTTTTCTACTACTTTCCCGCTTCTCCAGGAGGGCGGGTGCCCCGATTCGGCAGCCGTTTCTGTGGCGCTTAGCGCGTTGGAAGTCGAATTGTATACCGCCACGCAAGCCGCAGTTGCTGCGCCAGACTGGGTCGTATATCCCAATCCGGCGCAGCAGCCCCGCATGTACATCCGGGGGCCGTTGGCCGCCTGCCCACTGCGTGGACTGCGACTGCTGCGAGCCGATGGTTATGAGGCGGCCAGGATTTCGCTGTCGGCAGTAGCCTCCCCGGACGACAGCACTCCACAAGTGGTTTGGCTGGGCGACGGGCTTCCCAAAGGTGCGTATTGGGTGGCGCTGGATACGGGCTGTGGATGGCGGGTGTTTCGGTGGGTGTTGGTTTAGGGCTCGCTTCGCGAGGGTTTAGGGGCTCGCTGGCGCGAGCGTTTAGGGGCGCTGCGCGCGTTTAGGAGCGCTGCGCGCGTTTAGGAGCGCTGCGCGCGTTTAGGGCTCCGCTTAGGCGTGGGGGCGCTGCGCGCGTTTAGGGCTCCGCTTGGGTGTGGGGCGCGGCGCGCGTTTAGGGGCGGCCATACTAATACAAGACGGTTGAGCGAACGAAACAGGCGGTTGGGGGTTATCCTCATAAAGAGGCCCCTGCCAGGGTTAACGCTTATGAAACCATATACGCTGGCCTTATTGCTGACGGCTGTAGCCGGGCAAGGCCTATTGATGGCACAACAAGATTCGCCGGCTACACTGCAATGGGTAGAACGACAGTCGGGAAGGATCGACACCTTGTTGGCCGACGCCATACAGGTCAATTTACCGGGCAATCTGACGGCGGCCATGTTGAAGGCGCACCAGCGCTTTGATGCGGTGTTGGTGGGCGGCGTCTACTGCTTAGAGGTGCGGCGGCATGCGGAAGAGGGCCGCCGGCATACCGATGTGTTGATCCACTATTTTGCCGACGATATGTTGGCCGGAGTGCAGCAGGCCAGTGCTGCCCGGCTCGCAGCCGAAAAGATGCGCTTAGCGGCCAATGCCTGCCTGGCGCCTGTTGCGACGGCAGCCGGCAGTTTTGCCCCCGTCGATCTTGTGCGGGAAGAAGCCGATCTTGCGCGCATGATGTTGGAAGACGGCTTAGCCGGTCAAAATCTACATGCCTTGAATCAAAAAATGGAATACGCCCTGCGCATGCTTCAGGATGCCGACCGGCTGTCGGCAAGCTTGGCGGCCTGCGGAGAAGTGCAGGAACTGGCCCAGGCTGCAATAGCCGAAGGCCAGGCCGTGCGCTTATCGGCGAGCTGGGCGGAAGCCGAACGGCGCTCCCAGGTGATGCTCGGGTACGTGCGCGCGCTGGGCGGCGCCCGGTGCGAGTAAGGCTGAAGTTGAGGTTATTGCACCCACACTTTTGTAACAGCCAATTCCTGGCCTTGCCCCCCAACTAGACGGGCCAGATAGATGCCCGCAGGCAACAGGGCTTCCGCCAGAGGCTGCTCCGTTTGGTCGGCGGCCAAAGTCCAGCGCCGGGCAAGGCGGCCGTCGGGGGCATAGAGCTGTAGCTCTTCGGCAAACCAGTCGGCGGGCCAACTCAGGCGCAGCTCCGCCGATGCCGCAGGATTGGGGGAAGCCCGGAGGCCGCCTTTGTCGGGGCGCTCCGCTAACACTATGCCCGAATAATCAAACTGCCCGTCGAAATCGACTTGCCGAAGCCGGTAGTAGTTGCGGCCCGGCAGCGGTTCGGCATCCGCAAAGGTATAGCGCTGCTCTTGCTGACTATCTCCTACCCCGGCTACCCGCCCGATGGCAGCCCAACTGCGGCTGTCGGCCGAGCGCTCTACCTCAAAGTGGCTGTTGTTGCGCTCGGTGGCGGTGGCCCAGGCCAAAAGATTGGCGGTAGGCCGGGGGGTGGCGGTGAAGGATTGCCAAGAGACGGGGAGGGGAGATTGTACTGTGTATGAAAAACCAAGGTTATTATCTTCATCCCACATATTGGCCGACTCTTGACTGTCGAGTTTCCCCCAAGCATTTGCTAGGTTAGAGTCACTTATATAGACTACATATTTGATTGTAGTAGAAGCTGCAAAAGTTGGTATTTGAGCTACCCACCATCTGTTTGGGCTAGAAAAATAACTAAAACTGCCATTTGACACCCCTGCATTATTAGTTTTAGTAGGCTCTGAACCATCTGTGGTATAAACAACGAAAACAAACTTGTTGGTGGTATCAAAAAGGTAATTGATATAAATGTCAGCTTGGGCATTAGAGGTAATTACTGATTGAGGTGTATCCAAACTTTGTGAAGACTGTCTACCATAAGGATTTATAGTATATGAATTCAAATGAAATCCCGTAGGTGGTCCGTAACCAATTGAAGTTGCTGGAGAATGAGACCCTGCCAATTGGGCAGAAGCTTTATTTAGCCATACAAGCCCAAATAGCATGTTTAGCATCAATATTTTAATTAAAAATCGCATATTCATATATTTAAATTTCACGTACTACAAGTAGGCCCTCTCAATCCATCTATTGACTCCCCACACTCATTATAACAAAGCATCTCCCGTAAGGAGGCTATCCAAATAACCCCAAAATATCCTTCGGAGTAGACTAAAGTGCAGTGTATTTTTCTCTCGCCAATATTTATGCTTACTGCCAAAAAGCCACACTAAGGTAAGGCAATGTAGCCAAAGTTGGTCTTTTACCGGGCAGCATTGCGGCATTGCACCAAATACAGAGGTAAATGGTCGTTATCGCCGAGCGTAAGGTCTATAGTTCTCCAAGCCAAGATTTGTGAATCTATACTTACTCTTTTTCCGTCTGGCGGCGTTAAAAAGCCTCGCCATAGCTTAGGCTATGTCTACGTTTTTTGCCTTGCCAGCCGAAAAAATAGCGGCGTCCATTTTTCACTCATCCTGGCTTGGAGAACTATACATTATTGCACCCACACTTTTGTAACAGCCAATTCCTGGCCTTGCCCCCTAACTAGGCGGGCCAAGTAGATGCCCGCAGGAAGCAGGGCTTCCGCCAGAGGCTGCTCCGTTTGGTCGGCGGCCAAAGCCCAGCGCCGGGCAAGGCGGCCGTCGGGGGCATAGAGCTGTAGCTCTTCGGCAAACCAGTCGGCGGGCCAACTCAGGCGCAGCTCCGCCGATGCCGCCGGATTGGGGAACACCCGGAGGCCGCCTTTGTCGGGGCGCTCCGCTAACACTATGCCCGAATAATCAAACTGCCCGTCGAAATCGACCTGCCGGAGGCGGTAGTAGTTGCGGCCCGGCAGCGGTTCGGCATCCGCAAAGGTATAGCGCTGCTCTTGCTGACTATCTCCTACCCCGGCTACCCGCCCGATGGCAGCCCAACTGCGGCTGTCGGCCGAGCGCTCTACCTCAAAGTGGCTGTTGTTGCGCTCGGTGGCGGTGGCCCAGGCCAAAAGATTGGCGGTAGGCCGGGGGGTGGCGGTGAAGGATTGCCAGGAGACGGGGAGAGTTTCTGCAAACTGATCATTTGCCGGGCAAGTCCCCGATCCTGTAGTCGCAAAACGAATCCCATCTGTAAGTGTAGCAGGTGTAGAAGTCCCCCAAGGATTAGACGAAGGGTAACTACTCCAAATGTAATTACCACTGCTATTGTTACACCAAAATACTACCTTAAAAGAAGAAGGCATCCCTCCAAAAGTAGACCAAGGGATCCTTACACGGATTTCTGAAGCGGCATCATTACCAAAAGTTACTCTCCCATTTGTTCCATCATTACCTGTATCCCGGCTTACAAACCCCCAAGATGAGCTGCCAGAGGCTTGGTAAACCTCATAAGCGTCGCCATTACTAACTGGTGCGCCATAAAAGCCTGCATTATTTTCATAAACAACGTAATAATCCATTATTGCATTTGAAAACCCAACTCCTTGGATACTTCCGCTGGAACCTCCTGATCTTAAATCTAAGGCAGCGTAGTACATATCGCTTGAATATACCGTATTCCCGCCCGACCAGCCTAAGTAAAGGTAAGTATTATCCCAATGAAGGTAATAAGTCGCTCCACTTGTGCTGCCTAAAACACCATCATTGGTAAAAGCGGTAGCATTGGCCCCAGCCCCGCCAGAGGCCATTGATACTGTTAATGGCGTACAGGTAGCCTTGGATTCTATGCTCCAGAACAGCATCAAAACGAGCAGTAGATTTGTAAATATTCTCATGAGACTATTATTTGAGGTATATAAATCTTTTCCCTTAAAATAAGTACCCAGCCCCTCCACCTACCCACACAAAACATGCCCGCCATATAAGCTGCCATAAGCCACAGCCCGTCAGCGCACCTCCCCTTTACGCAAAGCGCCAAAAGAACCCAAACACCCCCAAAACCAAACAATAAGCAACTTATACAGTCCAAAACTTTCCTATAATTGGGGAACAGGCGCAACATGCAGCGGTTTTGCATGGCCGAAAAATAACAACTTTTTTAAATACGAATGCGGATATTGTACAACAAACACTAATTTTTTTTCAACGCCGCGGGCTAAAGCCGCCAGCACATATTAAACTGGGCGAAAAAAACAGCAGAAAAAGCGGCTGCGCCTTACCTTCGCCCTCCAAACCAAAGCGAACATGCAACAGGAAGCGTATCGCCACGCTACGGAATACCTGCTAAGCCAACTGCCCATGTACCAAAAGGTGGGCATGGCGGCCTATAAAAAAGACCTGACCAACATACGGGCCCTGCTGGAAGCCTTTGGGCATCCGCAGCAGCACTTTGCCAGCCTGCACATTGCGGGCACCAACGGCAAAGGCTCAGTTACCCACCTGCTGAGCGCCATTGCACAGGCGGCGGGTTGGCGCACAGGGCTATATGTATCGCCCCACTACAAGGATTTTCGGGAGCGCATCCGCATCGACGGGCGCTACATTTCCAAATCCTATGTACTCGACTTTGTAGAGCGGGTGAAGCCGCTCGTAGAGCGCATACAGCCCAGCTTTTTTGAGATCTCGGTAGCTATGGCTTTTTGCTATTTTGCCGATCGCAAGGTAGACCTCGCCTCCGTGGAGGTGGGTATGGGCGGGCGGCTCGACTCCACCAACATCCTGCTGCCCGAGCAGTGCGTGATCACCAACATCAGCTTTGATCACATGCAGTTCTTAGGCGATACCCTGCCGCTCATTGCCGGCGAGAAGGCAGGCATTATCAAGCCCGGCATCCCCGTGCTGATAGGGGAAACCCACCCGGAGACGGCCCCGGTATTCAGCGCCAAAGCCGAGGCCGAGGGAGCGCCCATCCGCTTCGCCGACGCGCTGTATCGGGCCACGCCCATCCGGCAGAACAGCACCCACACCTGGTATCGGGTGGAGCGCGACGGGCAGTTGCTGTACCCCGAGCTTGCCGTAAACCTGCATGGCCCCTACCAGCACTTAAACGTACAAACCGCTCTGGCGGCCGTTGAGATGTGGCAGGAGCATACCGGCAGGCCCGTCACGCGCGCCCACATCGAGTACGGCTTAGCCAACCTGCGGGCGCTTACCCGCTTTCAGGGGCGCTGGCAAACGGTGCGCGAGCAACCCCGCGTGATCGTAGACAGCGCCCACAACGAGGGCGGGCTGCGCTATGCCGCCGAGGCGCTGCGCGCTACGCCCCACCGCCAACTTCATGTGGTGTTTGGGATGGTACAAGACAAAGACCCCGGTCTGGTACTCCCGCTGCTCCCCGCCGAGGCGCGCTACTATTGGGTAAAAGCCAATGTGCCCCGAGGCTTAGACGCCCCCCAACTGCGCCGGGCCGCCCAAGACTTCGGGCGCTACGGACGGGCCTACTCCAGCGTAAAAAATGGCCTGCGCGCCGCCCTGCGCGCCGCCGCACCCGATGACCTGGTGTTTGTAGGAGGCAGCGTCTTTGTGGCGGCAGAGGCGCTGTAAAAGGAAATTCCTTACTTTTATACGCCATAACCTCACAGCCTCATGATGAGCATTACCTTTTATAAATACCAGGGCGCCGGCAACGATTTTATCATGATCGACAACCGCAACAGCCAGTTTCCTACCGAAGACAGGCGCGCGTGCATTGCGCGCTATTGCGACCGGCACTTTGGCGTCGGCGCCGACGGGCTCATCCTGCTGGAAGCCGCCCACGGCTACGACTTCGCCATGCGCTACTACAATGCCGACGGGGGCGAAAGCACCCTCTGCGGCAACGGCGGCCGCTGCATTGTGGCATTTGCGCACTTCTTAGGCTTAGTGGGCGAACGCTGCCGCTTTTTAGCCACAGACGGCCCCCACGAGGCCCGGCTGCGCCCCGATGGCTGGATAGAGCTGCAAATGCAGGATGTGACAGCCATCGATCAGCGGCCCGCAGCCAGCGTACTCAATACAGGCTCGCCCCACTACGTGGCCTTTGTACCCGACGCCCAAGCCATAGCCGTAGTGGAAGCCGGCAGGGCCGTGCGCTACGGCGCCGAGTTTGCGGCCCAAGGCATCAACGTCAACTTCGTAAGCGCCCAACCCGAAACCCCGGGCCTCACCGTAGCCACCTACGAGCGGGGCGTAGAAGACGAAACCTTAGCCTGCGGCACCGGCGTGACGGCCGCAGCCTTGGCCTGGGCGAAGCGGCATGAACTGCAAGGCCCCCTCGAAATGCCCATACGCGCCAAAGGCGGCCGCTTAGCCGTGCGCTTTGAGGCCCAACCCAACGGACAGATGACCAACATCTGGCTGTGCGGCCCGGCAGAGCGGGTGTTTAGAGGTGAGGTTGAGGATTGAGTGGAGGGTAGCGGCAAAACAGTTTGGCAAATTAGAAAACTTGTCAGCACTTTTTGGGCGTGCCCCCGCCCCTTTATCGGCCTGCCCCAACAAAAAGCGGATACTCGGGGCGGGGTCGGGCCATCCGCTATTATGGGCGCTCCTTGAGGTCGCGCCCATACCGCCACGTCTTCGCTGCGCTCTTCCGGGTAAACTGCTGTCCCTCACGCGGCTCCGCAGCGACGTGGACGGAGCCCTCCCCCGCGTAAAAAACTTACAGCCCCATAGCCTCAAGAAATAGCTGGCTGTCGGGCTTTACATTAGAGGGAAAGAAGTGGGTTAGTTCGCCTTTTTCGTTAATCAGGTACTTACAAAAATTCCAACCGGGCTCCTGCTCATTCCAGCCGTTGTGTTCGGGGGTGGTGAGCCATTGATACAGCGGGGCTTGATCGGGACCTTTTTTGACGTTTACCTTCTCGAACATGGGGAACGATACGCCGTAGTTGCGCTGGCAAAACTCGGCGATCTCGGCAGCCGAGCCGGGCTCCTGGCCCATAAATTCGTTGCAGGGAAATCCGAGCACCACCACTTCATCTTTATTGGCCTGGTAAAACTGCTCCCAATCGGCATACTGAGGGGTGTAGCCGCATTTGGAAGCCACGTTGATGACGATGATTTTTTTGCCCTTAAACTGGGAGAGGGCTACGGGTTGGCCTTCTAAAGAATTGGCGGTAAAGTCGAAGAAAGAAGTTGCCATAGGTTGATTGTTATGTACCAATGTAGCGGGCCGTTGGGCTGCTTTGGCAGGGGTAAAACAAGCGATGTACAGGGCAGCCATAACAGCGCCCCCTAAAATGACGAGAGATATAGCTTTCATGGTCGTTGGTTTTTTTTGTGCGCCGATGTAACCTTGCGCTTTGCTGGAACAGAGAAGTTTGTGGAAAGTTTAGATATCTCCCCCACGGGCTACAAGGGGCCGCCCGCCTCAGCGTCTTCAACGCCCTGGGCGGGCCCGTTCTCCAGCAATGGCTGCCCGCCACAGCCGCCGCCGACCCCGCCTCCATCGACACCAGCAGCCTGACCGCCGGCCTATACTGGCTCAGCCTCGGGCAGGGCAGTCAAATAGCTACCGCTAAATTCCTAAAACCTTAAATTTTTATTTTTTGGGCGTGCCCCCGCCCCCTGTAAGCATCGCCCGATATGGGCAGTGTGGTGCAGGGGGCGGGGTCGGGCCATACGCTATTATGGGCTCGTGCCTCACCCATACCGCTGCTGTCCCTCACGCGGGCGGGATGGGGAGAATGAGGTTGAGGTTGAGGGGGCCGCTAACGGAGGCGCCTGCCCGCAGCAGGGATAAAAGGGAGCTCCTGCGACCGGATAGCCCGGCGACCCGCCCAAGCCCCCGGCAGAGTTGTCGGATAATTGGGGGAGTAGCCCGATAACCGGGGGCTTGGGCGGGGCGGCTGCCCTAAAAAAAAATTGTAGCTAAAGCGTAACAAATGGGTTTTAAGGGGGAATACATAGGCGTACCAAATCAACATCCCTCATTTAAAATCCATCTGTAATGAAAAATGTATTCTTGTTGACACTTATCCTTTTAGCAGGTCAATTGTTTAGCCAGCCGGTATCGGCGGTAGCTTCCAGCGCCATCAACAATCTGTGTCCTTCTGACGAGTGCTATTGTTTAGGCGGCCGCTTTGCGGAAATGGAATTGTACTATTTTGGTGATAACAATGTAAACATTACGGTGTATGCCGATCTTCAGCTCACCCAGCCCATTGTCAGTTTTGCCGGCGTAAACAACGGCGAATTGCTCAGCATCAGCGGCGCCGGTTTGCCGGGCGACGTATTGAGCAGCGTCATTTACCTGCACACTACAGATGCCGGCGGCGTAGGCTGCTCGACGCGCATTTATTCGCAATGCCCCACCAATGGATGGCCGGGGTCGGCGGAAGACCTGCGCGTTTTGGGTAAAACGTACGGCCCTTTTACGGTTTTTGCCCATACTTATGCCCACAACAACTACCGCTGCTCGGTTTCCGGATCGGCTCAGGCCTGGATGGTAGGCGGCAACTTAGTGGAAGCCGGCGCAAATACGCTCGGCACGCGCAATGGAGAACCACTGGTGTTTATTACGAGCGACGCGCCCAGGGGCGTCATAAGTGCCGACGGCAATTTTGGCTTGGGCACCCAAACGCCCGGCGCGCGGCTGCACGTAGCCGGCAACGGCATTGTGCGCAACAACCTCAATGTAGGCGACAACCTGAACGTAGGCGATGCCCTGGAAGTGGATGGCATGGCCCGAATAGCCGGCTTTACCCACATAGACAACGACGCGTTAATCAGTGGTAACACACAGGTAAGCGGCAACCTCGAAGTGAATAGCGGGGCCTTTATCGAAGGATTTACGGAGATCAACGACAACGCCAGGGTCAACGGCAATACAGAAGTGCGCGGCGAGCTATTGCTGGGGCCCGCGCAGGAAGCCCGGCTGGCCCAAACCGGTCTCGATCTGTTGATAGAAAGCCAATCGGGCAACGTGAACATCGAAGCCGACAACGAGCTCATGATGACGGTGTCGAATACGCAGGTAGAAGTGAAAAAGCGGCTGATTGTGACCGGGGCAGACCTTGCAGAGCGCTTTACTGTGAGCGATGGCAGCGAGCAGGCGCGGCCGGGCTATGTGATGGCCATTGACGCCGAAAACCCCGGCGCGCTGATGGTGAGCCGGAAAGCCTATAACCGCGCCGTAGCGGGCATTGTAAGCGGCGCCGGCGGTGTGAATACCGCTATGTTGCTGGGGCAGGCGGGCACCTTAGCCGATGGAGATGTGGCCGTAGCCATTACGGGGCGCGTATATTGTTATGCAGATGCCTCCGGCGGCGCTATTGAGCCCGGCGACCTGCTGACGACCTCTAATTTGCCCGGCCATGTGATGAAAGCATTGGACTACGACCTAGCCCGCGGCGCCGTCATTGGCAAGGCCATGACTCCGCTGGCCCAGGGCCAAGGCTTAGTGCTGGTGCTGATTACACTTCAATAACGATCTCCTAAAACCATCGTCATGCGAATATTATTGACGGCCATTTTTATGGCGCTACTCGGCTCAATTGGCTACGCCCAAGGCCAGGATTTGTTGGAATTGGCTGCCTCAGGCAGGGTTCCGGCTACCGACGAGCCCGGCAGCGGCGCCATTCACCAACGCATAGCCGATCGCAAACAACAAGGGGCATTTTTTGCGCCTACGCAACTGTTTGTCCATCAGGCAGCCCGACAAAACAACCATCTGAGCCGATACGTGGCCAAAGCCTGCTACTTAGACCTCGACCAGCCGGCGTTGTCGCGGCTGTTGGCGCAACCCATGCGCGACCTCGCCTTGGCCATACCGGTGGCGACCGGCAGGGAGCTGTGGGTAGAAGTAACGCAAACCTCGATTACAGCGCCCGGCTTTCGGATGGAGACTTCATCCGGCAAACAAAACTGGATGGCGCCAAGCGGCCTGTTTTATCAGGGCATTGTGCGCGGATACCCGGACGCTACGGTAGTGGTAAGCCTGTTCGAGCGCCACGCCCGGATACTGATCACCGACGCGTCGGGCGTTTATCTGCTCGGTCAATTGAGGGACGGCTCCGGGCGGCATATTCTGTTCAGCGAAAGCCAACTACAAATGCAGGACAACTGGGTATGCGACACCCCTGATACGCCGCTACCCAAGCGGGAAGCCGGACCAACGGCGCCAAGCGCCGCGCTCATGGGTAGCCGTTGCGTGCAGGTATATGTAGAAACCGACTTTCAGGTTTATCAGGATAGGGGTAGCGAACCCATCGAAGTGGCCGATTACGTTTTTGGCGTATTCAATGAGGCCATTGCCGCCTACGCAGCCATTGATGTAAAAATGGAAATTTCCGCCTTATTCATCTGGGACGAGACCGACCCCTACACAGCGGAAGATGATACCGATGGCATATTAACCGCCTTTGTAGCCGCACGGCCTACTTTTGAAGGCACGCTTGCCCACCTGATCACCACCCGCTCTATGGGCGGCCTCGCGCATGGCATTGGCGGCATTTGCAGCAATGCGCCCGGTTTGGGGCCTTACTGTATGAGCGGCGGGCTGTCGTCGGCCGACCCGGCAGGCTTGCCTACTACATCAAGTACCTTTATCCGGGTAGCGCACGAGATGGGGCATGTGCTGGGGTCGCGCCACTCCCATGCCTGCGTATGGGGCCCCGCCAACGATGCGCAAATGGACGATTGCGGCAATGTGTGGGCTACCACAAACCTAACCGACGACGACGGCGACGGCACGATCGATGAAGTTGACGAAGCGGAAGGGGGCGGTTGCTTTGACCCCAATAACCCCGTAGCTCCTGCTACGGCCAATGGCGCAGGCACCATCATGAGTTATTGCCACCTGACCAGCTCCAGGGATTTGCTCAACGGTTTTGGCGATCAGCCCGCCTCGGTTATTCGGGCGACCATCATGGGGGCTATGTGTCTTTCGGAAGATTGCAGTTGCGAGGCCTTTGCCCATCGGACGGTAAACGGGGCGCCCATACCTTCGGCCGTATACCAGGCCGCACTGACGATCACTTCTTCCGGCGAAGCTAACACCGCCGGAGGCGTGGTTATTTTCAAAGCCGGCGAGTCGATAACCTTAGAACCTGGTTTTGAAGCAGAAGCGCTTTTTATTGCTGAGATTGTTCCCGGCCTGTGCGACGACATAGAGAAGACGAGTATTGCCGTGCGCAATAACCCGCCGGAGGGAAGCCCTGAAATTCAGCCTGAATACGGCTTGAGGATTTATCCCAATCCAACAACCCGCAACTTGCAGGTATACGGATTGACAAAAGCGACATCGGGCGGAAACATAGCCGTTTTTAATGCCCTGGGTCAGCCTATGCCCTTGTTCGTTCAGCAAGTAGATGAGGGCGTATACCAGATAGAGGTAAGCGCCTGGCCTGCCGGATTGTACTGGCTGGCGGCAATAACGCCGAATGGGCCGGAGACGATAACCTTTGTAAAAGAAAATGAATAGCCGATAAAAAAGACAAGGGGCTTAATCTTTGAAAATCAAAGCATTAAGCCCCTTTTGTCGGGATGACTGGATTCGAACCAGCGGCCTCTTCGTCCCGAACGAAGCGCGCTACCGGGCTGCGCTACATCCCGCGCTTACTGTTATATATAAAAGCGGGTGCAAAGATAGGTGAGTTTTAATAACCGGCAAAGCTTTTCATTCAATTTTTCTCAACAATCGGTTCCAGCTTTTGAAAGCGTCATCGGCCTCGCCGTCCCCGTCCCAATCGAGGGTAGTTGAGAAGACGACTTGCTTTTGATCAAAGCTAACGATGTATTGGTAGGTGCCATCGGGCTCAATGAGCATGAGGGTATCGCTGAAGGCATTCCAGAGACCTCGGGCAGAGCTGATGAGGGTATCGGCAAGGCTGCGATGCTCCCGGCGGAACTGTTGATCGGGGCTAAAGTAATACTCTGGCGGATGTACAGAGAATCGGTTTCGCCAGGTGGCCTCTTCGATTACTTCCACAACGCTGGAATCCTGCCCGTTGAGGCTATTGATATTGACCTCTATGCGGGAGGTAATCCAGAGGCCTGGCAGGTCTTGCTTAAGATTGACGGGGCCCACAGCCTGATCGCTTTGCCGGCAACTACAAACTAAAAGGGCCGATGCTACCCAAAGGCAGCATCGGCGCCATTTGATGCTATTTTTTTGCATGATGCTTGTTTTGGCGCCATAAAGCAGCGCAACTGCGGTGCAATACTAAGGCACTTTGGCGGCAAAAAAAACAAGCACTGGTAAAATTAATTGCGGGCTTCTACATCGCCTGAGCCACTGGAGCGGGATTGCACCTGGCCTGGGTTTCCGTGATAGAAGATATCGCCCGAACCTGAAACGGTAGCTTTAATCGACCGACGGGCTGTAACCTCGCAATTGCCGGAGCCGGATACTGTAGCCGTTACATCTTGCGCTTCGAGGCCTTCGGTATCTATATCGCCTGAGCCGGAAACGATGGCCTGGCATTCGGTGGCGCTACCCCGGAGGTTGATGTTGCCGGAACCGCTGGTTTTGGCCATAACGGTATTGGCGGATATGTTGAGGCGGATGTTGCCGGAACCGCTAATACCGGCATCAAACTTGTCGATATCGGTAAAGGGCGTTTCCCCGTTGATGTTGCCGGAACCCGATACCCAGGCTTCGGTAAGTTTAGGGATGGTGATGTAGATATTGAGCCGGTCATAATTGCGAACGGGGTTTTGAAACCCGATGCGCCATACGCCGTTGTCTACTTCCGTGGAGAGGTTGTCGATGACGTTAGCCTGGGCTTCCACGCGAACCGATTGGGTGGCGCCCTGGCTGATGTAAACGTTGCCTGCTAAAGACAACCTGACGCCGCTAAAATTGTCGAGATTGAGGTTGCGGGAAACCGACTGGCCTTCGCCCGTTATACCTTTGCCGTTGCCCCAGCCGTTGTATTGGCAGGCCACCTGAGAGAGAATAAAGAGATTGATGGCAAGTGCCAGCGTAAAGCCTAATACCTTTTTCATAATACCTGTGGGTTGATTTGGTTTAACCTAATGGATGATACTCCAAAAGACGCAAGGCGAGGACGTGGGTTGCATCGGGGCAAATAATTTTTTAGCGCAATGCGGACGCGCTTGCTTATTGCGCAAAATGTGGCGAAGTTTGGGGCAAAAATCCATGCTCCGCTATTCCTTTTTTACCATCGTTTTATTGATCGTTATCTCAATTGCTGTCGGATGCCGACGAGACGCCGCTTCAACTGACATTCGGCCGGATGTAGATTTGCAGGCGCTACCCGCTTTCGACGGCAAGGCGCTGAACGTAGTGGTGGAAATCCCGGCGGGCACCAACCACAAATTTGAATACGATGCCGCTGCGGATAAATTTTTCAACGACAGCATAGACGGCCAAACCAGGATTATAGATTTCCTGCCCTACCCCGGCAATTATGGTTTCATCGCCGGCACCTTAATGGAGAAGAGCCGCGGAGGCGACGGCGACCCGCTGGATGTGCTCCTCATTGCCGAAAGCATGCCTACCGGCGCCGTTGTAAAGGCCCTGCCCATAGGGGCGCTCCTGTTGAAAGACCGGGGCGAAGAAGACACCAAAATCATTGCCGTGCCGGCCGACGAATCGCTCAGGGTGATGAAAGCGCAAAATTTTGTAGATTTTATGCTGCGTTACGACCAGGCTAAACTCATCATAGAGCAATGGTTTATGGCTTATAAAGGAGCGGGGGTGACGGAATTCATCCGATGGGAGGACGAGCAATATGCCCTGCGCGAAGTGAATAAGTGGGTAAAAAAATAAACAGAGCGTTTTTAGTTGCAACCACAACCATATTTGGTTTCGCCCTGTTTACCATTTTATTTTCATGACAGCCAATCCTGTTTATGGAACTATTGCTCACGGCTATCACCCAAAACATGCTTTCAGGGCTCTGTCCTCGCAATCCTACGCGTACCTTGGCGCCTGTGTCGGCCTCGGCACGCACCCGACGCCCGGTAATTGATTTAGCCGATGGCTGGCATCTGGAATACGACGAATCTCCCGATGAGCTTAGTTGGCAGCAATGGCGCCATTTGGGCGGCCATAAGCAGAGTGCGTTTCTTTCGCCCGCCTATCTACAGTTGCTGGAAAAATACCCGCCGCAAGGCATTAAAACAGGATTGCTCTTTTTCTTTCACCACGGATGGCCTAAGGCAGGCATGGTGGTTCAACAGTTCCGGTTTTCTGCTGCCCGGCAGCTCAAACTGGCTACCCCTGATCAGCAGCAGAACGTTTGGCGCCGTTCTTGGAGTGGGCTGGGAAAACAACTGGCCTCTTGTATTTCATGCGGGGTGCTGGTAGGCGGTCAACTACTGGCCACAGGGCCGCATGGCTTTAATGCTCCAGCTCCCCTTTCGCCGACACAAACAGCTATGGCGTTAGAAGCCTTGGCAGCCCACTTGGGTCAAAAAGGCATACGCATAGAGGCCTTATTGGCTAAGGAACCGTCAGGCACGGATTCGGATTGGAAAGCCGCAGGCTTTCTGCCTCTGCCCATGCAGCCCAATATGACGCTTCACGTTCAGCCAGAGTGGAAGAACTTCGATGGCTACATTCAGGCCATGAGTTCCAAGTACAGGGTGAGGGTTAGAAGAGCGCGCAAAAAGTTAGATGGAATTGAGCGCCGCGAATTGAACCATAGCGAAATCGTTGCCCTTTCCCCTCAACTACTGGCTTACTATGAAGAGGTAATTTCTGACGCCGACTTCAATGCCGTACACGTGCATCAGGGATATTTTGCAGGCCTGAAAGCAGCTTTCCCAAATACGTTCCGGTTGTGGGGATATTTCCGGGAAGGGAAGCTGATCGGGTTTTGTACGGCTTTGCTTCAAAATCAGGAGATGGACGCCCACTTTATAGGGTTCTCCAGAGCAATGAACGCCCACTACCAGCTCTACCTGAACATGCTGTACGATCTGGTAGATGCGGGTATCCAATCCGGCGTTGAACGCATCGTTTTTGCCCGAACAGCCCTGGAGATTAAAAGCTCTGTAGGCGCCGAGCCCGAGTGGGCGCCCGTATGGATGCGGCTTCGCCGCCCGGCCCTGCACCTGGCTGCTACCCAACTGACTACGCCGCTCACCGCCTGGCTGGCGCCCGAGGCCAACTGGGTTCAGCGACACCCCTTTCGGGAAGAATAAACACAGACGACAACAAATGGTGGCCAGCCTCCCATAAATTGGCCTGCGAATATACCGCACACCCCTACTCTGCCGGGCAAAAAGTATACTTTTTGAAAAAAAGAGAAGTTTTTATTTGCAAAACATATACAAATCTATATATTTGCATTTGTATTTAAGGCTTTAAATGCCGGCAATGCCTAAAAGTCAACCTTTCTTGCATTTAAAATAAAATACTGATTATCTTTGAGATGATAAAAAAACAACCTTTGAAAAGGCTTTTAGTCAACTCATTCAGGGTTTAGCCGGAAAGCCGGTAGAGACGTCATATTACGGGCAGAGGGTGTAAATTGCATCAGTTTTTGCATTACACCATTTATTACTGGCAATATGAATCGACTAAAAGACAAGGTAGCCATCATAACAGGCGGCGCCAGCGGCATTGGTAAGGCCACGGTGATCCGCTTTCTGGAAGAAGGCGCTTATGTGGCTCTATGGGATATCGACAAAGCTCGTGCGGAAGCGCTTGCAGGCAGCCTCAACGGCCTTGGCGATCGCATGCGCGTTTATGCGGTAAACACCACCGAACTGGCCTCCTGCGAGGAGGCTGCCAAAGCGGTGTATGAAGCTTTTGGCCGCATCGACATTCTGGTGAACAACGCAGGTATCACCCGCGACGCCACCATGCGCAAGATCACGGCCGAGCAGTGGGATCAGGTTATCTCCGTCAACCTCACCGGCGTATTCAACTGCACCAAAGCCGTACATGGCTATATGATGGAAGGCGGATACGGCCGCATCATCACGGCTTCATCCATCGTAGGCCTCACGGGCAACTTTGGCCAAACCAATTATGCCGCCACCAAATCGGGGGTTATTGGCATGACCAAAGTTTGGGCGCGCGAATTTGGCCGCAAAGGCATTACGGCCAACGCCGTTGCGCCGGGCTTCATCAACACCGAAATGATGGCTACTATTCCCGACCAAGTGCTGGACACCTTCCGCGAGCGCACGCCCGTGGGGCGTCTGGGCGACCCTAAGGAGGTGGCCAACCTCTACGTCTTCTTAGCTTCGGAGGAAGCCGGCTTTATCAATGGGGCTACCATAAGCATCGACGGGGGGCTGGTGCTGTAAGTTGCGCAAGCTAGATTGCATCCGTCCGCGGGTTGGTTGATAACATAAAACAACAGCCTTGTCGCGCTGTTTCCATTGCGTGCTTTTACACGCACCCGGACGACGCGCGGCAAGGCTTTCGATACAGCCTTTTCTGCAGACGTAAAACCGATCAACGATGCGTAGCAAGCTTCAGAAGTTTACAGAATTTGCGGGCAGCCTCCTGCCCCACGAGACGGAATATCTCTTACAAAGCCAGCGCTTTGAAGACGATATAAAGTTGGGTATACTCGACAGGGTAAACAACAACAGCCACCGCCTCAAAGACTGGGAGGGCTACGACGAGGAGATCGATAAGCGCAAGTATTCTCATCTCAAAAACTGGGTTGTCGAGCGCCTCGACGCCATTGATGTCGACCAGCAGTTCAACTGGATGTGCGAAATGGAAAAGCGCATCATGACCGACAGCATTGACCCCGCCGAGGAGAAGACGCTGCTCAAAAAGATCCGGGACTTTGCGCTGCCCATGTTTTACTTCACTAAGTTCTACGAATTGGTAGAAACCTACCGCCACTTTTTGCTCATCCGCCTGCGGTATGACGATCACCGGATGGTTGACGACTTCCTCAAAAGTTTTAAAGAAGACTACCTCCGCTCCAAATCGGTCAGCGAACGCATCCATACCGCCACAGCCGAGATCATCAATCAGTTTGCTACCACTGACCCAGCGGAAACCCTCAAATGGGAAGACTGGCTCATTGAAGTTTTCTATGACGAAACCCTCGACGGCCTCAACCGCTACTTAGCGCTGGTGCGCCTCACTTTTTTATACCTCAACTACCGGCAACTCGACCGCCTGCGCGACAAATACGACTTCCTCGACCAGCAGTTCCGTGAAGGCCGATACTATTCCAAGCGACTGTTGCTCAACTACTACCACAACCGCATGTTGTTGCACACCAAGTGCAAGGAGTATGACCAGGCCATCTATTATGGTTATCTTTCGGTGCGCCAGAAGAACAACGACTATCTGCTATACGTCAACAACCTGAGCGGAGTGCTGCTGCGCCAAAACCGCCACGAAGAAGCCATGGATATCCTGCGGGCTGCCCTGCCCGATATGAAAGCCAGCAAAAACTTCTTTAACAAAATTGGTTATGTTGCCTTCTATGTACACGCCCTTAACCGCACAGGCAAAGCCCGCAGCGCTGAAAACTACGCAGAGGCCTTCCTCCAGGCTTATCGCCAGGAGATATTCAAATACCGCTGGCATCTGTTTTTCAGCGCCTACTTACAGTCGTTGATGCTTCAGGAAAAATACGCAAAGGCCTTGCGCACCATCCGCAAGTTCAAACTTATGGAAAGGGAAAAGCGCTACCAGAAACGCGCCAACTACCTGCCCACCATCCTCTGGTATCAAATACTTTGCGAGTACAAGGAGGGTCACCTCACCCGACAGCAGCTACAACAGCGCTTGCAGCAGCAACTTCAGGAGGCGGCCACCGACAAAGATCGCCATGCCAACCTGAAGGAGCTGCTCAAGGAAATGAAGGCCTACGCCCCCGATGTCATGCGCCCCGTAGAGGAGAGCATGAGCCGGTTGGCCATTGCCTAAAGGTTATCGCTCAATGACCAACTTGCGCGAAGCAAAGCCCTCCCGGCCGGCTATGCGCACTAAGTAGATGCCTGCCGGCAGTTGGCTTACATCCACTGCCTGTCCGGCATCCTGCTGCGGGTAAAAAGCTTGCATTTTGCCCTGTTGGTCCAGTATGGCTACGGCTACCTCGCCTTCCAATCCTTTAAAGAAGAAAGCGTCGCCCGAAGGGTTGGGAAAAATGGCCATACCTGCCAAAGCCTCGGGTTCTTCTGCCCCCACTTGTATGTCCTGGAAGGAAGCAAAAAACAAAGCTGTAGATGTGATGGCGGGCGTAGCGCATTGCGAGTGGTTGGCCGTGGGGTTCATATCGGCCGAATCGAAATTGGTCGGATTATAAGTAGTCATCACCGAATCGGCAATAATGCTGTTCCTGAAAGGCACCTGATCATCGGCCATACAGTAGAACAGGCGCGTAGGCGCCACCGGCCCCCAGTCGTACACATCATTATCGCGCAGGGCTTGCAGCAGCGGGTGGTTTTCCGGCTGCTGGGTCTCCAGAATCTGCACAATGCTGTCCTGAAGCATATTGCGGGCTACCGACGCGCCATACTCCTGCGTAAGCTGGAAGATGAGGTTAAAGTTGAGCGTCGTCAGGCTGCTTTCCCGGTTGTAGTACGACTCGATCATAGGCACAAAAGAAGGCTTAAACACCTGCTCCAGATCGTCGTAAATCTGGTAGACGTAGTTATACGACAAAAAGGTGTTGGGCACATAAGCCGGATAAAAATACGGCGTAGTAGCTAGAATGCGTTCCCGCATCACCCCGCTTATGCTATACGGCCCCGACAAATGCGCGGCAGCCGTAACCTGCATCTCGTTGGTCAGGCCGGCTTCAATTTCGCGGTGCAGAGCCGCAGCCGCATGCCCACCCTGGGAGTAGCCTGTGATGAACAACTGGTCGTTGATGAGAATATTGGCATCGGCGGCATAAGCCCTCACCGCCCGAATCATATCAATGGCTGCCGAGGCCTCCGTTTCGGCATGAACGTAAGGGTGAAAGCCCCTTGAAGTGCCCAGCCCCAGGTAGTCGGGCGCCAGCGACACATAGCCCAACCCGCCAAAGATGGCCGCCACATCCCAGTCTGCCTGCAACTCGGAGGGCACATTGGTAGGGCCGCTTACCGTACCGTGTTGATATACCAATAGCGGATACCGGCTGGGCGTATTCCGAATGGGTACAACCAACAGCCCCGAAGCTGTATCAAGTACCCCGAACGCATCAGGGGTGGTATAAGTCACCTTGTACAACGACACCCCGTTTTGCATAATAGCCCCATAAAAGGTTTGCATTTGTGCCAGCGTACGCGTGCCTTTAGAGGTCACCGCTATTACCTGCTGGGCTGCTGCCTCAACGCCGCCGCTTATGATCAGCGCGCAAAGCAGGAGTAGTGATAAGCAATGCTTCATATTTTGGATTTTATTCGATTAAACAGCTTCATCGCCGGAAGGTTGCGCTCGTTGCTGCGCTTCAAAGATAGCCTTTTCCGGCCCCATATCTAAAAACGGAAAAGACCGCTCCAACGCTGCAATGACCTTCAACTGACGTTGTACAAAGGCCTGATGCCCCGGCGTCTCCGGGAAAAAAGGCCGGTGCCGCGCAGCCTCGGCCAGCACCCGCAGCCGCTTGTTCAGGGCCTGGGAAGCCTCGTCGCAGAGCGCCGCCTCAAAGCGCTGCCCGATGTAGCGCGCCGCTGCTGCGCTCGGGTGGCACAAGTCGTCGGCATACCAGCGGTAATCCCGCAGCTCGTCGATCAGCAGCTCATAAGCCGGGAAATAGCAGACCTCTCCTACTCGCTCGCACAGCGCCTCCGCAGCCAGCAATAGCGTCGCCTTGCTGCGCTGGCTCTGCACAACACCTTCGCGCAGGTAACGCACGGGGCTCACCGTCAGCAACACTTTCAGGCCCGGATTTACGGCTCTCGCCCAAACCAAGCCGTCTTCGAGCGCCTCCACGCAAGTTTCCACCGTCAGGCGGCGGCGCACAAAGTAGCTGTCCGGTAGTTTGTGGCAGTTAGCTGCAGGTCCAGCCTCTCCCGCCAGCGCATAACCCCAGGCCGTACCCAGCGTAAGCAACAACAGTTCCGCATCGCGCAGCGCTTGGGCGCCCTCGGCTAATTGCGCATTCATCAGGGCCAGCGCCTCTTCGCGGTCGGGATGTGCATACCGACTGTGAAAATCAAAATGCCGCCACAAATCCTGGTGAAAAAACAACTCTTCTGCCACGTAAGGCCGAGGGTCAGCCAGGCGGCGAAGCGCCCTGCCCAACACATCAGGCTGGTACAAAATACCAAAAGGATTGATACAGATGGGAAACTTAAGCTCATGCAACTGCCGGCCTATGGTCTCCGCAAAACAAGACCCCAGGGCCACACACCCCATTGGCTGACTCAGCCGAAAAGGGTACTTAGGCAAGGCAACGGTAGTTTGTATAAGCATATCTGCTAACCTAAACACGGGCCCAAGTTAGCATAAAAAATGAAAAAATATAGCCGTTTCCTTCTACCTTGGCGCATTATTCCACCAAACTTGGAAGTAACGATGAACGACAAAACCATCTCTTTGGGGCAGGGAGCCCGATGGCTTGGCCTGAGTGTTGTATTTTTTCTGAGCGCCTGCCAGCAGCCGGCTGCGCCAGACAGCGCCACAACGACGGCGGAACCAGCGACGGATACCGCAGCTGCGCCGGCAAAAAGCGAATTTCCGGTACACTGTTTTGAGTCGCGCATGCCCGACGGCTCGGTATTTACACTGCACATCACGGAGTATTATGAGACGATTGTGGGTATACTCGATTACACCTTCGCCGAAAAAGACGGCGCGCATGGCACTTTTACCGGCACGAAGGAGGGCGACCTGATAACGGCTACCTGGAACTACACCGTAGAAGGTAGCGAGCAGGCTGAGGAAATTGTGATTAAAGTGAGCGCCGACCAGGCTATGAAGGCCTCCGGCGAGCTGATGGAGGCCGAAGACGGCGTCCTCAGGCTCAAAGACCCGACCAAGGTAAACTGGGATGAGACGTTTACGCGGGTCCAGTGCGACTAAGCCGCAATGCCCGAAAAAAAGCAGGCGGCATAGGAGCTACTCCCACGCCGCCTGTTTTTTTTATTCTTTGATCCCTGCCAGATCGAGAATGAAAGCATATTCCATAGCTACCTCTCTAAGGCGCTGAAAGCGGCCCGAAGCGCCGCCGTGGCCGGCCTCCATGTTGGTGTACAGCAGCAGCGGGTTTTTATTGGCGCTTACGGCCCTCATGCGGGCAACCCACTTGGCGGGCTCCCAGTACTGCACCTGAGAGTCGTGCAGACCGGTGGTGACAAGCATAGCCGGATAGCCGGCAGCCGTGACGTTGTCGTAGGGCGAGTACGACTTCATATACTGGTAGTAGGTTGGGTCTTTGGGGTTGCCCCATTCGTCAAATTCGCCGGTGGTGAGCGGGATGCTCTCATCAAGCATGGTAGTTACGACGTCTACAAAGGGGACGGCGGCGATGATGCCCTTCCACAGGTCAGGACGCATATTGACGACGGCGCCCATAAGCAGCCCCCCTGCGCTGCCCCCCTGGGCGAAGAGACGCTCTTTACTCGTATATTGGTTGGCGATGAGGTGCTCGGCGCAGTCGATAAAATCGTAGAAAGTATTTTTCTTGTTCAATAGCTTACCGTCTTCATACCAATGGCGGCCCATTTCCTCGCCGCCGCGGATGTGAGCGATGGCGAAGGCAAAGCCGCGGTTGAGGAGGCTGAGGCGGGCTGAGCTAAAGAAGGGCTCCATGCTGTTGCCATAAGAGCCGTAGCCATAAAGTAGCAGGGGCTGTTGGCCGTTTTTTACGAAACTTTTGTGGTAGACGATACTTACGGGCACCTGCGCGCCGTCGCGGGCCGTCACGTAGATGCGTTCCGAGCGGTAGTCGTCTTTATTGAAGCCGCCTAACACTTCCTGCTCCTTGAGGGTGGTAAACTGGCGGGTGTTCATGTTGTAGTCGTAGGTAGTAGGCGGCGTGGTCATCGACTGATAGCTGACGCGCAACACCTCGGTATCGAAGTCGAGGTTGGTGGTAGAATAAGCCACATAGGCCGCCTCGTTGAAGCGGATGTAGTGCTCCTGTCCGCGCCAGGGCATAACGCGCAGTTGGGTGATGCCCGCCTTGCGCTCGCTGAGCACTAAGTAGTCGCGGAAGATGTCCATACCTTCCAGCAGCACGTCTTCGCGATGAGGGGTTACTTCCGTCCAATTGGCCTTGCCCGTTTGGCTTTCGGGGGTAGACATAAGTCGGAAGTTTTTGGCTTCTAAGTTGGTTCGGATGTAAAACTTATCGCCGAAGTGCTCAATGCCGTACTCTAAGCCGCGCTCGCGAGCTTGGAACACCCTGAATTGGCCCGTGGGGTTGTTGGCCTCTAATATGCGGTATTCGGTGCTGAGGGTTTGGAAAGAAGCTATGACGAGGTATTTATCCGACTTAGTGCGATAGACCGCACAGGAAAAGGTAGGGTCTGTTTCGGTGTACACCAGTACATCTTCACTCACTGGCGTGCCCAACTTGTGGCGCATGATTTTAAAGGGGCGTAACGACTCGTCCTTGACGGTATAAAAGACATGAGCGTTATCCATAGCCCATACAGCATTGCCCGTACAATTGGGGATGGCGTCTTCGAGCAGTTTACCCGTACTCATATTCTTAAAGCGCACGGTATAGATGCGGCGTCCGAGGGTGTCTTCGCCATAGGCCAGCAGTTGGTTATTGGGGCTCGCCGATCGGCCGCCGATGTTGTAATAACCGTGGCCTTTGGCTAATTCATTGGCGTTGAGCATCACTTCCTCTGCGGCGGCGAGGCTGCCTTTTTTGCGGGTGTAAATGGGATACTCCTGGCCTTGCTCGTAGCGCACCATGTAATAGTAACCGTTTTGCTTGTAGGGTACCGATTCGTCCTGCTCCTTAATGCGGCCTTTCATTTCTGTGAATAGCTTTTCGCGGAAGGCATCGGTATGGGAAGTCATCTGCTTGAGGTAGTCGTTTTCGGCCTGCAGATAGCTGATGACCTCGGGGTTGGTACGGTCGTTGAGCCAGTAATACTCGTCAATGCGGGTATCGCCATGAGCCGTAAGGGCATGCGGCTTTTTAGCGGCTACAGGCGCAACGGCGGTTTTGTGTTTGGCGTACAATTCAGATGTAGACACAGCAGTAGCAATTTTTTGGTTAGCGCAAGCAGCCAATAAGACCAAAGCGCCCAAAGGTAGCCAACAAATCATCAGTCGGATCATTTTACTTCTATTCATTGTGAGAAACTATTTGGTAACAAGCTCAAAAGTAGGGCCTTTTGCCCCGAGCCCGCAGCCTTTTCAATGAACATCTGTCGATTTGCAGTAAAGTACTACATAAGAATAACTACTTTTGCTGCGCTATGCGCCTCAACACGTCCTACAAACAAATCTTTTCGGTTTCTGCCCCCATCATGATTGGTAGCGCAGCGCAAAATGTCATTGCGCTCACCGACAGCGTTTTTTTGTACTATCTCTCGGAAGAAGACTTTGCCAGCATTGGTTTTGTGGGAGTTTTTTACCTGATTGTAGCGGCTGTTGGCTTTTCCTTCAGCCGGGCCGGACAGATACTCATTGCACGGCGCGCCGGCGAAGGCGATGCCGCCGGAGTGGGCGCCAATTTTTACGCCATGTTTTACTTCGAGGCGGCCCTGGCGCTGGTTATGCTCTTCCTCATGACCTATGGCGCGCCCTGGTTGTTCAAGTGGCTCATCGACTCCCCGCTGATCTACGAGCGCAGCATGGCCTACTTAGACACCCGAAAATGGGGCGTGTTTTTTGCCTATACAGGCGTAGCGCTCATAGCCCTCTATACCGGACTGGCGAGAGCTTCATTTGTCATTGTGGATACCTTTGTGCTGGCAGGGGTCAATATGGCCCTCGACTATGCCCTCATCTTCGGGCATTGGGGATTGCCGGCGATGGGCATTGCCGGCGCAGGTTTGGCCAGCACCCTGTCGGAAGTAGCCGCATTTATTGTTTTCGTGGGCTATATGCTATGGGATAAGCGCAACCGCGCCTACCTCAAGCCCGTGTTCCGACGCATCAACCCGGCCCTCATCTGGCAGCAATATCGGTTGGCATCGCCCATTGTAGCTCAGGCGTTTGTGGGGCTGGGCAGTTGGTTTGTCTTTTTCGCCATGATCGAAAAATTGGGCGAGCGCACCCTGGCGGTCACCAATCTGGCGCGCATGATCTACTTGGTTTTATCCATACCCACCTGGGGCTACTCCTCCGGGGTCAATACGCTGGTGAGCCATTTTATAGGCCAGCAGAAGCGACAGGCGGTGCTGCCCATCCTCTGGAAAACCGCCAAGCTCTGCCTGTTCACCACCCTGCTCATCAGCTTGCCCGTGGTGCTGTTTCCACATCACATCCTGTATCCGCTGCTCGGCGACGTGCGCAGCGAAATCATCCACGATGCCAGGCCGGTGCTGTGGGTATTGCTGGCCATCCTGATCGTTTTTTCCATCAGCTCCGTCATTTTCAGCGGTATTGCCAGCGTGGGCGCTACCGCTTACAGCCTGCGGATACAAACCTTGGGCGCCGTCATTTATATGGTATATGCCCACTTGGCCATCAATGTATTGCAAGGCGGAATCGTGTGGGCCTGGTCGGCCGAAATCGCCTATTGGTTGTTTACCCTGGCGTGGACGATTTATTATCTTCACTCGCGCAAATGGCATGAGCTGAAATTATAGAACTATCATTAACTTTGCTCTTCATCAATACCGCTTATGGCTTCCGAATACATCAGTATACGCAACCTGCGCTTTCTGCTGCACGAAGTTTTCCATGCCGCACAGTTGCAACGCTATGATCGCTATCAGGGCTATGATCAAGACGCCATTGATCTCACGCTCGGCGCCGCCCGGCAATTGGCCGATCAGTACCTCTTTCCCCATTACCGGGAGATGGATAAGCAAAAAGCCTACTTTGAAAACGGGCAGGTACACGTACCCGCCTGCGTGCGCCCCGGCATAAAAGCCTTAGCGGATGGCGGCTGGATTGCCGGCCCCGACGATATCGACTTCGGCGGCCAGCAAATGCCGCTCTCATTAGTCAACGCAGGCTTAGCCATTTTTTACGCCGCCAATGGCAACCTCGCCTCCAATGCCTTTCTCACCCAAGGCGCCGCCAATCTCATCCGTACTTTTGCTTCTGAAGCCCTCCAACGCCAATACATCCCCCGCATGTACAGCGGCGAGTGGCAGGGCACCATGGCCCTGACGGAACCCCAGGCGGGCAGCTCGCTGTCCGACATTACCTCTTCTGCCACACCTACCCCCGAAGGCCCCTACCTCATACGCGGGCAAAAGATATTCATCTCCGGCGGCGACCACAACGCCGTCGACAACGTTGTACACCTGCTGCTGGCCCGCATCGACGGGGCGCCGGCAGGCGCCAAAGGCATCTCCCTCTTTGTCGTGCCCAAGCTCCGCGAAGAAAATGGCCAACTCGTGTCCAACGACGTAACCACCGCCGGCATCTACGGCAAGATGGGCCAAAAAGGCTACGTAGCCGCCCACCTCATGCTGGGCGAACAGGGCCGTTGCCAGGGCTACCTCGTAGGCGAACCCCACAAGGGCCTCTCCTATATGTTTCAGATGATGAACGAAGCCCGCATCGGTACCGGCATCATGGCCGCCGGAACGGCCTCGGGCGCCTACTACGCCAGCCTGCAATACGCCCGCGAGCGCGCCCAGGGCCGGCATCCCTCCAACAAAGATGTCACCCTGCCCCCTGTGCTCATCATCGAACACGCCGATGTGCGCCGCATGTTGCTCTTCCAGAAAGCCGTAGTGGAAGGCAGCTACTCCCTGCTGATGCAGTGCAGCCAATATGCCGACATAGCCCGCTGCGATACCGGGCAGGCCGCCGAAGACGCGCACTTGCTGCTGGAACTACTCACCCCCATCGCCAAAAGCTACCCCTCCGAGTTTGGTATACAGGCCGTAAGCGCCGGTATGCAGGTGTTGGGAGGCGCAGGCTATACCGACGACTTCCCCTTAGAACAATACTACCGCGACATCCGGGTCAATGCCATCTACGAAGGCACAACCACCATCCACGGCATCGACCTGCTGGGCCGAAAAATCACCCTCAACAAAGGCAGGGCATCTCAACTGCTGGCCGCTGAAATCCAGCAAACCCTCGCCTCCGCTCAGAGCCTCCCCCAACTGTCGCCTTTGTCAGAGGCCCTCGCCCATGCCTCCGGCCGGCTTCAGGAAGTAACCGACCATCTGTTGCAGGTTGCCGCCAACGAAAGCCCGGAAGCTTTTTTAGCAGACGCCACCTTATATCTGGAAATGTTCAGCTACGTGGTACTCGGCTGGCAATGGCTCCGCCAGGCTACCGTAGCCGCCGAAAGGCTGCCCCAGGCCGCTTCCCCCGACGAGCAGCGCTTCTACCAGAGCAAACTCCAAACGGCGCGCTATTTTATGGCCTACGAACTGGTAAAGACCGACAGCCTGCACCGCCGGCTGCTCAGCCCCGACCGCATCACCCTCGAAACCGACCCCGAATTGTTCATGTAACCCCGACCCCGCCATGCAAATCATCGACCTCAACTTCTTAGGCATCGACGCTACCGTCGCCGCCTTCCTATTGCCCACCGATGCGGGCTTAGCCCTCATAGAAACCGGGCCGCACTCCACTCTGCCCCAACTACAGGCCGCTATACAACAGGCCGGCTACCGGGCCGAAGACGTCCGCCACATCTTCCTGTCGCATATCCACCTCGACCATGCCGGCGCAGCCTGGTGGTTTGCGCAACAGGGCGCCACAATTTACGTCCACCCCAAAGGACTGGCCCATTTGGCCGAACCTGGCAAACTCATGGCCTCCGCCCGGATGATCTATGGCGATGACATGGACCGGCTCTGGGGCCAAATGCACCCCATAAGCCCCGAGCGCCTCACGGCCGTAGAACATGGTCAGGAGATCGATCTGGGCAATAACCGCCTGCAAGCCTGGCATACGCCCGGCCATGCCGTACACCACATTGCCTGGCAATGGGGCAAAAACCTCTTCACCGGCGATGTAGCCGGCGTAAAAATCGGCCCCGGCCCCGTAGCGCCGCCCTGCCCCCCGCCCGACATCCACGTCGGCGACTGGCTCAGCTCCATACAACTCATGCGCGAACTCCCCATCGACACCCTCTACCTCACCCACTTCGGCCCCATCGCGGCCATCGAAGACCACCTCAACGCCTTGGCCGACGAGCTAAACGCCTGGGCCGGGTGGATGAAACCCCACTACTTGGCCGGCCATGCGCCGGAAGTCGTAACGCCTCTTTTTCAGGCTTTTGTAAAAGAAAGATTGGAAACCAAAGGACTCGACGCCCACGGATTAGCCCAATACGAAGCCGCTAACCCGTCTTGGATGAGCGTAGCAGGCCTGTTGCGATATTGGAAAAAAACACTGGGATAGCCCCCAATGGAAGGGAGTTTTTTTTAGGGGCCACGCCGCATAACATTCACTTCTTTTATCACCACGGGCGGCGCCGCCACCACGTCCTCGCTGTGCTCGGCCGGGTAAACGTCCGCCGTCGCTACGCTAGTCGGCTCAATCTTCGCTACGCTCTTCCGGGTAAACGTGTTCCGCTTTCATGGCCACGTCCGCCGTCGCTTCGCTAGTCGGCTACCGCGTCCTCATTGCATTCGGCCGGGTAAAAATCTTCGCTGCGCTCTTCCGGGTAAACTTCACCCCCTTGTCCGGTACTAAAAAACATTGGCCAGGAACGGATAGCACAGGCTTATCCTGCGCCATTTCTGGGCGACGTATGGGTTACGCTAAAATGAGTGCCCCCCAGCTTAAAGAGGTGTAAACTAATACGCGGGCAACAACTGTAGCAAGGTTTGGATGACGCCCTCGATGAGCTGCACATCGGGCAGCGACAAGCCGCCGCTCATGGGTTCGCCGGCAGCGGCCGCAACTTCTTCGACGGCTGCAACCTGAGCCGAACGATACGACAAATAGAGGTAAGAGCCTGCACTAAACACGCTCACGAGAAGCAACAAACAGCGGGTAGAGAACTTTTCCATAACACGACGGTGATGATGCGCTTAAAGTCACATCAGGTTACACCAAATATAGTACTTTTCTACCTAACTACCTGCTATTATCGACCAATAGCATCATTCGGTAGACCAATCACCATACAAAGACGGACATCTGCGGCAAAGGGTTGCAAAAGTTTATGTTTTTTTTGCCTTCGTCGCAATTTATAGTTCAACCATCCCCCCCCTTTTACGCCCATCCTTTACGGTATCTATCCCGAAAACAGATACGTATAAATAACTATTTCACACATCAGGTACTTATACCCTTGTTCTGTCACTACCTCTGCCCATAACTTTGAGAAGGAGCCGCGACGGCGGTCTTGGCAGCCTTGCGCTCGTCCTGTTCAGGGCATCCTCTTTTCCAGCTATGTGGTCTTATGCACAAAACTTGCCGGCGTAAACCATAGTAAAAGCAGGAGCGCTGAAATACCGTTGCGATTCTTCTAAACCTCAAATTTCATAGTGTTATGTCATCACAAACCGCTTGGAGCGCTGGCAATTACAGCCTGTCGGTCAACAATCAGCCTTTCTTCGTCAAAGGAGCCTGCTATAGCCCTGTGCCATGGGGCGGAAACCCCAATTGGCAGCCCTTCGGAGATTTTTTCACCCCGCCGTGGAATGCAATCTGGGAGCGCGACTTACCCCTGATGAGGGCCCTGAACATGAACGCCATACGAACTTACAACATCGACAACGCAACCGGGGATCACAGCGACTTTTTTGCCGCCTGCTACAACAACTGCGACAATCCCGTATACGTGATGGTGGGGTTTGGGCAACTGAACAACGTCGGGCTGTATGATCCGGCGCCGGTTCCGCCGGCAACTTCAACCCCGGCTTTTCAGCAGGCAATGGCCAATTTCGAAAAAATGGTCATCGCCTACGGGGCCAACCCGGCCGTCTTAGGCTTTATCGTTGGCAATGAGGTAAACAATGCCGTTACCATCAACAGCGACAGCTTCTGGGCGAACATCAGCCAGTTGTGCGCTATTGTACATCAGCATGCCCCAGGCAAATTGGCCATTCTTTCCTGCGTTGACGACTCTATGCAAACGGTCCAGAAAGGCGAGCAAAACCCCAATCTACAAGGACTCGACGTCTGGGGCATCAACAGCTACCGGGGCAATTCGCAGCCCAACACCGCCAACTTTGATGTGCTGTGGACTACCTACCAGCAGGCGACAGCGGCCTCTAAGCGGCCTTTGGTGCTCACCGAATGGGGCGCCCCCGCCAGTTCGCACAACCCCAATGCACCTGGCCAGAACGGGGGTCAGTTGCAGTTCGACCAAGCCACCATGAACGCCCTTGTGCAGTACATCACCGGGCATTACAACGACATCATGTTCAACGCCGGAGCCACTACCGGCAATGGCGGCGGCGCAAACCCCAACAGCGCCAATTGGGCGCCCATTGGCGCAGGCTCCTGCTACTTTGAATGGACCGACGAATGGTGGAAGTTGGATGCAGCCTACCCCAACGTCAATTGCGGAGCCAATGTACAGCAACCCGGCATCTCGGCCAATGGCGCTTTCCCCGGCGGCTGGGGCGATGAAGAATGTTTTGGTCTGAACCAAATAACCCCATCCGATGCAGACGGCCCGCCTGCCAATCGCTCGCTGCCTCCCGGCGGCGGCTGCCCCGGCCCCTGGAACTTCAACACCAACTCGCCCTACCCGGCCGATGTTCTCACGCTCAGGCCCAGTGGACAAACGCTTGGAAATCTTATGGCGAAAAATCCGGGTTAGCCACAACCCTCCTCAAGGCTGCACGCCCGGCCCACCGGGTGAAGCGGTATGGCCCCGCCGCCCCACGAAGGTAGCTGCCCACAGAGGCGCGGGGCCATAATAGCGGAACACGGGGCGCCGCCTGCGCTGCCGCATAATGCCACTCAAGGTAGGCGCTATGGCAGTGCAGGCGGCGGGGCCCCAAAAAAAACATATCGGGATACAGGCTCTTAGTCCTCTACTTGCTCCAGTTCCTCGTTTAGCGTCCGCAGTTCTGCTTCCGACATCTGCGTCAGCGCCTCCGCTAAGCAGGCCAAATCGGCCACATTGCTGCGGGCCGGCAGCCGACAGCCCGAAAACTGGGCGTCGCGCCCGGCCGAGTAGTTGGGAAACAGCGCCGTCAGCACCCGAAAGGGCTTGGCATCCAGGCGCAGCGTGAGGGTTGCCAATGCGCTATTGCGCATGGCGTCGGTCAGCATAGCGAGGTTGTAGGTTTTGCCCGTCTGGCGCACCGCTAATACTATTGGTGTCTGCGTCCCGTCGGGGGCTACGGCCAATAAGCGCCAAAACCATACGCCCGGCAACAGTCGTTCGTTGAGCAGGGCATAGCGGGGTATAAATTTGGAGGTCTCCGCCACGATGCTCGGCCGGACCGCGCCGGCTGTCAGCACCCACTTTTGCAGCTCCGCATCAGGGATTCCCTGCAATACGAGCGGCAGAGCGCTAAACTGATCGCGCAGTCCTTCAAACTGTTCATCCTGCGAAAAATCGTGCCACAGCAACAGCCCCGTATGGGCGTCTTCGCAGGTCACCACCATCGTTTCTTTGGGCGCATAGGCCGCAAAGGCCGCGCCTGCTTTGGGCTGGGCATAGCTTGCCAGGGCCGGCAGCGTAGCCAGCATGGCCCACAACATTATTTTTTTCATCGTTTTACCATTTATGGGTGTAAGCATCAATACTCGGCTGGTGCGTGTCGGGGTCGCTCATCCAGGCGCTGTACAGCGCGCCCAGCTTACCCATATCGAGGTAGCCGCCCGTGGCCACCTGCGCCAACAACTCCGCATAAGCCGGGTTGTTGCGCAAAAACAGACCCTCCAGCACCTCCTCCTTAAAAAACATCAGCGCAAAGCCCAGCTCTGCATCCAGCGGCTTAGCTGAAGCCTTGTAGCGGTTGCCTTCGCGCGTCAGGGCCATCACGGCCGGCATACGGCGGTTGTTGGCTTTGTCTACGATGTAGTATTTCACCACCACCATCGGCCGGCCTTCTATCGGGAAGTTCATCTTGCAGCTCAGCTCAAAGTACATCCCATCCGGCCCGGCCGAGGCCATAGCCCGATAATGCTCGTCGCGTTTGTACATCGAGCGGCCTGCGCCGCCCTCCGCCACAAAATCCATCCAGGTGTTGTCGGTAGCCGAGATCATGGCCAGCAGCACCTCCTCGGGGTACGTCAGCGCCAGTTGGCTCGTCTTCAGCGGTTGCCGCTTCACCAGCAGCGGCGGATCGTAGCGGTAAAAGCCGGCCTGCTCCGTCTTTGAAACGGCCGTAAACACAAAAAAGGAATCCAGCGAGAGCTCCTCCCGGTCGCCTTGGCCCGCAACCAGCATGGGCAGCAGCAGGGCCGGCAACAGCAGCCTTCCCCGCCAGGGTCGAAAGAAATGCGTCATATAGCGCGTAATTTGGTTACGTGTTTTTTTTCTTTTTTTGGGGGGCTTCCCCGCGCGCCTGCACACCCACCTGAGCGCCCGAGGGCGCAGCGCAACTGCCCGAGGCGCGCGGGGCCGGGCTGTCCGCTATTATGGGGCGTCCTTTGGGGGCCGCCCCATACCGCTTCCATCCCTAGCCCGGGCCTCAAACTGGGCGCTGTGCGCGGTGGGGTTAAGCCATGTCTGCAATTACAACTTTAACCGGTTCAGAAAATCTTGTCGCTGCGCTGGAGTGAGTAAGGCCATTTGCTCAAGTAAACAGGGCATATCCAAGCGATTTTCCATAGCAGCGAGATAGCAAGGCTCAAAGAGCGGCCATCTTACATGCGATTGGTCGATATGCGCTATATCCAGCACGCCGAGTAGTTCCGTTAGGGTAAAAAAGCGAGCTATGTCTTCCACCTTTAGCGTAGAGGCGCTGTTCAGCGTCGAACCGCTGAGGTACACGCGCCCCCGAAGATAATCCTGTTCTGGCGCCGACACATTATAGCGAGCGGCGCACCTACCCCTGTAGCAAACCATATACTCTATTTCCGTCATCGCCGATGGCGGATAGCTCCTTTCTAAGTGCAATGCCAGCTCCTGAAAAACAGGCGGAACCCTGGATTTTACCTCTCCCGCCGCTGCAATGAAAGGATAGATGGAAGAACTGATTTTATAAATGGTCATCTCGTCAAAAGCCTCCATGACCACCTGTGTTCTGACTGCCTTTTGGGCTCCAAAAACGGTCAGGTAGTCCTGCCCTTGCGCGTTAAGGGCAAACAAGGCGGATAATATCAGCAAGATAGTCAACAAGGTAGCGGGTCTCATTGTATAAGATTTTCTCCATATTTTTCAATAATTGCCGTCTGCTCTTTTCCTTTTAAAAACCACGACTGATAAGCCTTTGCCAGCGCCCTCAGGTTAAAGACGCCTGCTGAAAAACAGGCCTCTTGCATAGCGAATAGCTCGTGATCTTCTCCATACTGCCTTAAAAAAATGGCCTCCAGTACCTCGTCTCGAATACCGGATAGGGCAAAAGCCAGGTCTGCGTCTAATTTTTCTGCACTCAACTGCCATCTGCCGCCGCTCCATTCCATTTGTTTTACGGCCCTGATCTTGCGCCCCCTGACATTATCCACAAAGTAAAGCTTGATCCAGGCGAGGGTATCTCCTGGAAAATAATGGACTAATTTCAGCGTAGGCTGCAAATAAAGATCGTCGGGCGACATCTTAGCTATGGAGGTATAATGATTGGGATTCTTTTGAATGTCATCGTTTTCATGACAATACGCAAGAGTAGCCTCATCCGTAGCGCTTATTTCGCACAACAAACACTCTTCCGGGTATTGCAACTTAAACCGGGTGGTATCGAAAGCGGTCTTTTTTAAGGCAAGGTCTTCGTAACGAACGACGTCCATAGCTATCGTTTGCTTAGCGATATAGGCTATGCTGAAGGTGTAAAGCGTATCCCCGCTTCCATCAGCCTGACCCTGTAACTCGATCGAACCCAAAGCAAACAGCGCCAAAAGCCATATTCCCAAGGTGTTTGGGGGTTGCTTATACCACCTCAGGCGAATGTAGCGGGTGAGTAATAGAAAAACGAGGGGACATAATAATAGCGTGGGAATCGAGATCAACTCGAATCGATAATTAGCGCCGGGGCAATATTTATCTTCTTTTGCTATATAAATATGAGCCCCGCCTTCAGGAACATGACGGTATAGCTTTATATCACGGGTAATCTCTTTTCCAGCCAAATCCATTTTTAAATTATACACTTCCACTTTTGTACCTAGTAAGCTGTCGATAACATCGCAGGGTATAGACGCCTTCCTATTAATAGATTTAAAATAACCAGAGTACAAGCAAGTTGTACTTCTTCGAGGGTAGTAAGAGCGATCAATGGTAAATACATCTTCAACGTATTCCCCTTCATCATTGAAGTACTTAGTTAAGCCCTTGGTTACAAGCAACCCTACTAAAAAAAGCCAACTTGAAATAAAATAAAGTAAAAAGCGAAGTATTTTCATAAATTGATATTTTGGTTAAAATGGACATGTCAGACCGTTTGAGAGATCTATTTTGGGTAAATCACTAAAATATTTATCAGTGAAGGAATATTTCCAAGCATAATCAAAAATATTCATATCCAATCTTTTATCTCCCCATTTAAATTGAGCGCTCATCCCTACCGATAGGTTTAGTGAAGCAGGGCCTGCGTTGGCTTCTAACTTCAAACAAGTTGCAGACTCTTCAAAGCTATGCTCCACTTTGCTTTTGAATTCCAGTGGAAAGCTTCCGCTAGCAGATGTAGAAAGTCTGAGTCCCATCGTATCTTTGCCGTGTAAATTAATTAAAAAATTAGCTCCCAGAGCTATTTCACCCGTCAATGTAGGCCCTTCGAAAGTATGAGAACTAAGCGTAAACTCATGTTGACCACGCAGTTTATAGGCAAATTTTTCATAGGAAAACCCTAAGGATAAGTTGACATTAACAAAAGGGGCAGCTGTAAAAATAGGCGATGGTAGTAAATCCCATGACACATATCCGGAAAAACCAAAATTGACTCCCCCAGAGAGCTCTCTATTAATTTGATAATTAGGAGATTGATCATCTTCTGCATAATAAAAAACTCCATTTCCAGCACTCTGTATTTGGGCATTTATATCAAAGGGAATGGGCACCTTGCGCTTTATCTTTTCAAAAGTCTCATTAAAGTGGTTATTAATAAACCCTTCTACAGTTGCCAGCCAATTGGGCAAGGTCATTTGATGTACTTGTCTCCCCTCCCTCAAAAACCCCAAAACCACCCCATGCTCTTCTCCGAACGCCCGCACTTTTGCGCGGTAGTAGTCGATGTCGGGCGCGCCGGCGTCGATGGAAAAGACCCCGGCGCCTGGAAAAAAGGCCGGCCCATAGGATACCGAAAAAGGCCCCT